>Ga0304730_1000036_pt1 | contig 165916 bp, 127 predicted proteins | sample M_130628_MF_Meta_FD_190474 | JGI IMG/M metagenome (GOLD analysis project Ga0304730, IMG submission 190474) | Freshwater microbial communities from Lake Montjoie, Canada to study carbon cycling - M_130628_MF_MetaG (v2) (version 2) | ecosystem: Environmental > Aquatic > Freshwater > Lake...
AATTGTTCGAATGAAATCGAGCTACTCCTTGAGAAATATCACCAGCCGAACAACAAATGCAGCAGGTGCAACTGTTACAGCAGGTCCCGATGTGAGCACTACCTATCCTTTGGGTTATTTCCGTGAAGATTATCAATACAACCCAACTTCTGCTTCAACTCCCGACTACCTGGACGAACACAACGGACGCTATTGCAAAACACCTGAATATCCAGGAGGAACCTATTGCTATTTTGCTACGGTGGATGAGAATTGGAATTCGGCCTATCCTTATGTGGTTGGACCTACATTTTACGGAACCAAAACTGCTGTAAAAGTTACTTCTATAACCGAAACAGTTCAAACGTATACTCCTAATGTTACAAAGGTTGAAGATGTAAATGCATCCAATTTAAATTTATTGACCTATCCTAATCCAGCAGATGATTTATTGGCCATTCAATGGAAATCGGTAAACAAACAAAATTCAACCATCGAACTTTTCGATATTCAAGGGAAACTCATCCAAACTACAACCATGTATCAAGGTAGTTCGGTTGCTTATTTCGATACGCGTAGTTTGTATGATGGTGAATACATTGTTCGCATGTCCATTGGAAATAAAATCTTATCAAAAAACATCATAATCCAACACTAATATGAAACTGAAATTATCTTACAAAGTCTTTGCGATCTTAGTATTCTTTAGTTTCCAGAACACTATTTTTGCTCAATACAATACACTTATTATCCCCGATACCATTTCGGGAACAAGTTTCAACCTTACGTTGAAAGATACTTTTGCTCAATTTCGCACAGGAAATCCAACGATTACAGGCGCAGTTAATGCCATGAAATTCTGGGGACCAACGCTTATCATGCGCAAAGGCGATTTGGTTTCCATGGATGTGCACAATACACTCAATGATTCTACCACCATTCATTGGCATGGCATGCATTTACCAGCGGTGATGGATGGCGGCCCGCATCAAATTATTCCACCCGGAACGCATTGGCAACCTTACTGGACAGTTAAAAATCAAGCGGCTACACTTTGGTACCATCCGCATTTGCACGAAATGACGCAAAAGCATGTAACGAAAGGAGTCGGTGGTTTTATTATCATTCGGGATGATGAAGAAGCTGCTCTGCCCCTACCTCGAACTTATGGTATTGATGATATTCCACTTGCATTGACAAGCCGTCGTTTCTTAACTGGAAATCAAATGGCCGATAGTATTATTGATAATTACGGCGATTATGAAATGGTGAATGGCGTTTTAAACGCTCAGACATCTTTACCAAAACAGGTTGTGCGGTTGCGTATTCTGAATGGTGAAATTCAACGTGGATACAACCTTGGCTTTAGCGATAATCGGACATTTTATGTGATTGGAAATGATGCTGGTCTTTTAAATGCGCCTGTTTCAGTTACGCGTTTAGCATTACACACAGGCGAACGAGTTGAAATTCTTCTCGATTTAAGCAACGATGCCGTTGGATCAACTATCGATTTGAAAGCATACAATGCAGCTTCCGAATTACAAGCGCTTACTCCAGGTCAAAATGTTTTTGGTTGGCCAGGAAACGAGGGAAATCCAACGAATCCGACGGGCAATCACGGACCAATCAATGGAGGTTTGTTGAACAATATAACATTCAATTTACTGCATATTACAATTGCTGCATCTACCAATAACCCAATCACAACAATCCCTTCAACACTAATAAATAATACATACTGGACCAATGCAGATGTAACCAATACGCGCACAATATCGGTAACTGGAGGTCAAGGTGGAACTGCATTTTCCTTAAACAATCAATTCTTCAATTTAAATACAGTCAATCAAAATGTGAATTTAAATGCGGTTGAAAAATGGACCATCGTTAACAATAATATTTTCGGTCATGCTTTTCATTTGCATGATGTTCCGTTTAAAATTCTTTCACGTTCGGGTGGAAACATCGGAACAACCGTCAGAAGTTACGAACAAGGCTGGAAAGATGTAGTATATATTCCCATTGGAGGAACAGTTTCGATTTTAGCAAAGTTTGAAGATTTCGCTGATCCAACCTGGCCGTATATGTATCATTGTCATGCTTTAACACACGAAGATGAAGGCATGATGGGTTCTTTTATCGTAAACGGAGGAATTACTGAATTGGGCGAAAAGATTGAATCTTCGAACGATTTTACAATTTATCCAAATCCGGCAACGGAACGAATCAATATACAATTGAACGATGAAAAAATGGATGTGTATTACATTCGAATCATTGACTCTATTGGTCGCACCATGTATATGTTACCTAAACCTCAATTAAATTCAGGAATTGATATAAGTCATTTTAGAAAAGGAATTTACACCCTTATTTTGACGGATTCAAAAACTAGAAAAACAACAACACAAAAGTTCATTGTAGAATAAATCATTTTAAAAAAGAAACCGAAATGAAAAAAGTAATCCTCTTCCTATTTTGTTCAATGAGCCTCGTATCTTGGGCCCACGACGTTAATTATTCCAATGTAATACTTCGTAAATGGACTATCGAAAAAGATAAAAGCGTTTTAGACGGGAGTTTTTATTTCTATAAAAATGGGGAAGTATATATTGAAGATGAGAACAATGTTGTAAAACATTTCCCGATTACTTCTTTAAGTAAAGATGATCAGGAATTTGTAAACAAACGCGTTGAATCCATTCAGGCATTAAACTTTGCAAATACAAACACGCCAAATAATGCTCAAGCCAATGGTGCTGGCGTTTGGGTGCTTATTTCTTTGTTTATTCTGAGTGTTTTATTGGGTATTTACATTTTAAAAAATGGGCAATTAAAGAAACTGCGCTATTTATCTCCCTTGGTATTTATGGGAATTATTTTCAGTCTTTGGGGATTTACTAAAAAAGTAAACCAAATTCAAACCGATCCGAATGAAATGGATTTGGCGTTTATTCCGTTTAAACCAGCAATCAATACATTTTGGGATGCAACTTATTTTCATGTTGAATCGAAAGGAATTCCGGACCATGAAATGATGACGGGCATTACCGCTTGGCAACAACAAGTTCCAATTCCTCAATGCTATATTGGAACAAATTCTTGGAGTATTCCTTTGAATCCGGTGATTGCCGATACTGCTGTTCCTGTAAATACCCAACATTTTTTACGCGGTGCGGTTGCAGTTGCGGTGAATGGTGTTGCTATTTTCAATCCTTATACAAACACGGGTGTGGATGCACTAGTTGATGGACAACTAGACATCTATGGCGGACACTGCGGACGTGCCGACGATTACCATTACCATATTGCGCCAACCGTTTTATACAACACGCAAGTGGCCACAATGCCTATTGCATATGCGTTGGATGGGTTTGCAGTTTATGGTGCAGTTGAACCCGAAGGTAATTCTATGCTTCCGCTCGATGAAAATCACGGACATTATGGTACCAATGGTGTTTATCATTACCACGGAACCAACACATTACCCTACATGATTGGAAAAATGGTTGGACAAGTTACCGAAGACAATACCATGCAAATTATTCCGCAAGCTGCAGCTCAACCGATTCGTCCAGCTTTAACTCCACTCAGCGGCGCCACAATCACAGGCTGTGTTCCCAATGCAACAAACAACGGATACACCTTAAGTTACACCCGAAACGGAATCACCTATTATGTCGATTTTTCTTGGACGCCAACTGGTCAATACACCTATAATTTTATTAGTCCGACCGACACAGTTGTTGAGAATTACAATGGATTTGTTCAATGTGATGTAATTACAAATGCTTTAGATGTTTCTCATAACAATGAGGTGGTGATTTTCCCCAATCCAAACAACGGAAAATTCGAAATTAAAGAAACATTGCAAGGTGGTAATTCAATAGATAAAGTTTCCATTTATACGCTTGATGGGAAAATTATTTTTTCATTCGACGGAATTCCTTCTTTAAATGCAATTCCTCAATTAAAACCGGGTGTTTATATTGTTTCAATTAAATCGAATTCGGGAATTTCGAATCGGAAAATTGTTGTCAATTAATAATGAAATTGGGATTTATTTTCCATGTTAATGATTGAATTTTCGAATTAAACATTTAAAATAAATCACAATGAAACATTTACCCAAAATCAATATATTTTATTGGGCTTTAATTATAAGTGCTAACACCATGGGAGAAACCGCTGGTGATTTAATTTCTCAAACTTTTAATTTGGGATATGGAGGCGGTACACTTTTTCTTGTTGCAATGTTATTTATTGCTTTACTAATTTCCATTTATTCGAAAAGCCAAAAACCTTATCTATATTGGACAATCATAACATTATCGAGTACAGCGGGAACCACAATATCAGACTACTTAACACGATCGTTGTTCAGGGATAATTTAGGTTTTTCGGAGCAACAAGGCTATTTATTTGGCACGTTTGTTTTGATTTTTTTATTAGCTCTTACTTTTTCAATTTGGAAAATAAGTTCCAACTCAAATTCCATTGAAAGTGGATTAAATAAGAAGACTGAATTTTTATATTGGATTGCAATTCTAACTTCAAGCACTTTAGGAACAGCGTTTGGAGATCTTCTTGCACATAATACGCCCTTAGGATTTGATGGAGGAACAATTCTTTTATTAGCGTTACTTTGTGTTTTAATAGCACTAGTATACTTAACTAAAATTTCGAGAGAATTGAGTTATTGGATAGCAATTATTTTAACACATCCAATTGGAGCAACCATGGGTGATTTCATGACTAAACCTGAAGGACTTAATTTAGGAAATATTAATTCAAGCTTGATTTTAGTTGGAGTTTTTATTTTGGTTATAATTTCAGGTCATTTAAAAACTCTTCGAGTTAACAATTAATCTATAAATTAAATTATTATTTTCAATGCGATTAAAACTACTCTACATTCTTTTTTTACAAGGGATTTCATATTACACATTTTCCCAATATTCAGGTACTGGTTTGCTAACCCAAGGCATGGGCATAATGACTCAAAGTAATTTGTATACATGCATTGGAGGAAGAACAACCAATATTGGAACAATTACCGCAATCGACCAATCCGTTTGGACTGTTCCAGCGGAAGTAAATCTAACTAATCCGAATTTCCCATTTGCTTCCAATCTACATAATGTCTGCACGGGAGCAACGTATACTAATTCAAATTTGGCTTTAGCTGCTCTCACTGGAAGTGACATCGTGAATATTGATTCTACAGGCGAACTCATTACGGCCTATATTTTTGCGGATAATTATTTCGAAATGTATATCAACGGAATTCCTGTCGGGAAGGACAATGTTCCATACACACAATTTAATTCCAACATCGTTCGATTTCGAGTGAATAGACCTTTTACTATCGCAATGTTGTTGGTAGATTGGGAAGAAAATCTAGGTATTGGCACCGAACTCAGTGGCGGTTTCACCAACCATTCGGGTGATGGAGGCATGGTGGCTGTTTTCAAAGATGAGTCGAATACGACCATTGCCATCACCAACAATTCTTGGAAAGCACAAACATTTTACACAGCACCTATTGTTGATTTAACTTGTCCAACCGAAAATGGCACACAACGTCTTTCAAACAATTGCTTAATTCAAGATTCAAACGATGGTTCGGCCTATTATGGTCTCCATTGGGCACGTCCTTCCAATTGGCAAAACGCGAATTTCGATGATGCTTCATGGCCCAATGCAGCAACATTTACAAATGCCGAAATTGGAGTGAATAACAAACCTGCTTATACCAACTTCACAAACATTTTTGATGAAGCAAACAACGATGCCCAATTTATTTGGAGCTCCAATGTAGTTCTCGACAATGAAGTAATTGTTCGTCATACAGTTAACGGAACCACATCCACAGGTAATATTGAAAATAATCACATTCAAGTATTTCCGATTCCAACACATGATTTTTTAACCATTAGAAACACGCAAACTTTTCAGGATAATGAAACTTTTCAAATTTTCAATACATTTGGAAAGGTTGTTTTATCGGGAATTTTAAAAGAAACGATTGATGTGAAATCATTAAATAGTGGTATTTATTTTATTCAATTTAATTTGGATAGAAAAATATCTACTCAAAAAATAATTATCCAATAATTTACAATGAAAATTAACATTTGTGTCATTTCGTTTTTATTAATATCATTTTTCACACAGGCGCAAAGTATTCTCAAAACAATGAAGCGACTTCCTGATACTGGGAGTAATTCGAGTTATACCTCGACTCCAGGCGAAGACGCTGATTTCAATATTAACGCACCTTTCTTTGCACAAAATGGAAATGGAACCGTTACTGACACCATAACCGGCTTGATGTGGCAGAAAACAGATGGTGGTGAAATGACCATTACACAAGCTTTGTATTATGCCGATACTTCAACATTGGCAGGCTATACCGATTGGAGATTGCCTAATGCTCATGAAGGTTTCAGTATTTTAAATCATCAAATGTCTAACCCCGCAATTAATATTTCAGTTTTTACAACAACAGCTGCAGAATACTGGTGGACAAGCGATCGTCAGGCCAACGATACCAATAAAGTTTGGGCTACCAACTCAGGAGGTGGAATTGGAAATCATCCTAAAACTGAAACAATTAGCGCAGGAGGTCTGAAACATTTTCATGCTCGTTTGGTGAGGGATGTTGAAGTTCCTGAGTTAATTAATGCGCATTTCAGTGATAATTTAGACGGAACAATTACAGATCATTTAACCAATTTAATTTGGCAGAAAGTTCATTACGCAGATTCACTAACTTGGGAACAAGCTTTGGTTTATGCCGATTCACTTTCGCTTGCGAACTCAACAGACTGGAGACTTCCAAACATCAAAGAAATCCAATCGATCAATGAAGAACAACGTTTCAATCCGTCAATTAACAGTGCATACTTTACAAATAACGGGTTTTCAAAATATTGGTCATCGACATCATTACCAAACCAAACCACAAAAGCTTGGTATTTAGACACACGTTTTGGAATTACAACCTATGATTTCAAAACTGCAAAACATTATTTCTTTTGTGTTAGATCTGGAAATGAAATAGTATTAAATACTGAAAATTCTAATGTTGAAAAGAAACAAACACAAATCTATCCCAATCCCTTTTCTAGTAGAGTAAATATTCATTCAAAAGTGGATTTCAACACGTATGAAATTTATTCGTTCACAGGGCAAAGAATTCATTCCGGAAAATTTATAAATTCAATCGATTTATCTTCCATTGATAGAGGCATTTACTTCTTAAAACTTATTGGTAATACTATTGAACATTATAAGATTATCAAGGAATAATGAATTTCCTGCATACCATTTTAGAGTATTTTTATCTAGGTTACATTCATGTATTTCCTTTTGGATATGATCATATCCTGTTTATAATCAGTATAATTTTAATAAGTACGAATTTAAAATCGGGTATTATTCAATGCTCCTTGTTTACTTTAGCACATAGCATCACACTAATTATTTCAACACTAGGATTTTACATTCCAAATTCCAACATAATAGAACCCCTTATTTCATTTTCAATCATTGTAACTGCTATCGAGAATATTCTATTCGATAAAATTCACCTGAGTCGATATATTTTAGTTTTCTTCTTTGGATTGATTCATGGATTAGGTTTCGCCAATGCATTGATTGAAGCTGGAATATCTGATGCGTATCTATTAACTTCCCTTTTAGCTTTTAATGTAGGAGTTGAAATTGGTCAATTAGCGGTTATTTTTACATGTTATTTCACTTTTATAAAATGGTTTCGGAATAAAACCTGGTATAAATCGAGAATTGTTTATCCGATGTCTACAACGATAGCTTGCATTGCTTTATATTGGACGATTGAACGAATAGTATGTTAATTATTCTAATATTTAAACAAAAACACACCATTCGTAGTTTGATGAGGAATCATTACCTTGCCATTTGATATTTTGATGCAAACTAATATGCGACCAGACTACAACTCACTTATTAAAAAGATTTTAAGTCTTACATTCTTTATTTTCATCATGAGTTTTTATTCGTGTGGAGATGCAATTAAAAAGGGAGATCAGCTTACTCAAGAAGATTTTAAATACATCAAGAGTTTAGGAATTCTAGATGATGGCGAAGAGATTTTGTTATTCGATTCGCAAGGTGGACTTGGAGGCAAACGAAATTCAGGAAACTTCATCACCAAAAAACGTTTAGCAACTTATTGGATCGATGAGCACGACATTCAAAACAACGTGGTTGAGAGTGCGTTTTATACTGAAATAGACACCATCATTACCAAAGACCTCTCGAAATCTGTAACCTACGCTTCCTATTTAGAAATCAGAACCAAAGACACGCGTAATTTCCGTGTTAATGTAGATGGTGAAAAAGCGGAACTCGAAAAATTCTTCAATCTTGCCAATGAATTATGGAGAAAAAACCGGAATGATTCGACATTAACAAAGCAACCTTAATTTCGATTATTAAGGGAATTTAAATTGTGGGCTTTGATAAAACGATTTATCAATTTGAAAATATCGATCATCTAGATCCGAAAAATTAATTCTTCCAAAACTTTCGTGCGAAATCAACACGTTATTAGTAAAGATTTCCTCCCGTTTTAATTCAGTATCGTTGTAAACCGCAATCATATAGTTTTTGTCTTTACCATATTTTGCGCTGCTGTAAATCAAAGATTCCAGACAAAACGACCATTGCACTCCTACTCTATTCATGTCAACTTCATTGCAATTTAAATACATGCGTGATGTATTGAATTTTGCATGCAATTCATCCATATAGACTAAGCGTTTTTGCATCCAATTTCCTTGAAAAGAAATCATCCAAAAACAAGCGAAGAAAATTAAGAAAACAAAAATGAATTGAAATGATTTAATAATATTATGTTGGTGCAATTCGAACTCATTAAAAATGGGAACCGCAAGAAAAAATCCCAAAGGTAAAAATGCCCTTTGCATCAATAAATAAAAATTTAATAATAATAATTTCTCATAAAATCCTCTGGCAAAATAGAATAATTACTTGGTTTTTATTTCTCCATCAAATGCATCTTTTCAATAACAAGTAAAACTTCCATGCACTTCCTGAGATCTTCTTCCCCAATTTCATTTTCATAGATTTCCATTAAGTCGCCAATTATTCTTCGCGATTTGACGACCGTTTCTAAACCAAAATCACTCAAGTAAATGAGCTGACTTCGAGCATCCTTTAAATTCGGTCTCAATTCTATGAATTGTTGTTCCAGAAGTTCCTTCAACATTTTACTCATGGCCTGCTTCGAAACCAAGAGCGATTGAGCCAATTCAGTGGTGGTTATTCCGTTTATTCCAATGTGCATCAAAAAGGGCATGTATGCAATTTTCATATCGGGATTCAAATCAGCCGTTAATCGTTCCATTGCCCAACGATCAAACAAACGTTTCAAGGAATTTAATAAACGCGCAAAATTATACTCGCGATTTTCCAAGTATTTCGACAATTCCTTTTCCAAGGACTTGCGATTTAATGAACTATGTGAACTGTTCGGCATTCGAATGCGAAATTAAGGATTTATTTAATCAACCAAGTTGACTATATCAAAACAAAAATTACTTTTGCTGCCGAGTTTAACTATCATCGGAAATCACATGGCCAACAAAAGAAAACCCATCGTCTTTATTCTACCTGTTATATTAATTACAGGTTTGTTTTTTGGAATTCGTTCTTGGTATCATAACAGCCATACTGAAAGTACCGACAATGCTCAGGTTGAAACTAATTCTACGCCTGTACTTTCTCGCATTTCTGGATATGTTGATTCCATTGGGATTGCCGATTATGATTCGGTAAAAGCAGGTCAGATTTTGGTGAAACTAGATGATCGTGAATACAGAATTGCATCACTTCAAGCCAAAGCAAATCTCTTAACTGCCGAAGCCGATATTCAAGCATTTAAAGCAGGAGAAGACAATGCAAGTGCAAGTTTGAGTGTTGCAAAAGCAAATCTCGAAACGCAAGAAACGCGCACTTCCAAAGCCAATGCAGATTTACTTCGCGACGAACAATTATTCCGCGATGGTGCAATTACCAAAAAACAATTAGACGATACCCGCGCTACCTTTCAAACTGCTGAGAAACAAACGAAAGTCACCCGCGAACAATTGAATCTCGCTAGTATGCAATTGAAATCGGCTGATGCACAAACACAAAAAGCAATGGCGATGTTGGAAGCACGAAAAGCCGAATTTGAACAAGCCGAACTCAAACTGAGTTATTGCAATATCATAGCTCCATCTTCAGGACGCATTGGCAAACGTAATCTGGGTAAAGGACAATATGTTCAACCGGGACAAAATTTATTCACCATTGTGAGCGGAGACGATTTTTGGATTGTGGCAAACTTTAAAGAAACACAACTAGAAAATTTACATGCCGGACAAACTGTTTCAATCCATTTGGACGGATTTAAGGACAAAACCATCACAGGAAAAATTGCTTCTTTCTCGGATGCAACGGGCTCTAAATTCGCCTTGCTTCCTCCCGATAATGCAACAGGAAATTTTGTGAAAGTAACGCAACGGATTCCAGTAAAAATTTCCTTGGACAATCAGTCCGAATTGAAAAAATATCTACGCGCAGGTTTAAGTGCCGAAGTGGAAGTTGAACTGAAATAAGATGTCTGGTTTCGCTCGGTTCATAATCATTTTAACAACGGTATCGGCTGCAATCATGGAGCTGATCGACACCTCCATTGTCAATGTAGCACTTTCACAAATTAGCGGAAATTTAGGCGCGACAATCGAAGATGCATCTTGGGTCATAACTGCTTATGCCATTGCGAATGTTATCATCATTCCCATGACTGGCTTTCTTGCTCGCTACTTTGGCCGTAAAAACTACTACGTATCGTCCATTGTATTGTTCACAATTGCATCAGTCATGTGCGGTAACTCGACCAGTTTATGGGAGCTAGTATTTTGGCGTTTCATCCAAGGAATTGGCGGAGGTGCATTACTTTCAACCTCTCAAGGAATTCTCTTCGACGCATTTCCTCCCAACCAACGTGGAATTGCTTCCGGACTTTTTGGAATGGGAATCGTACTTGGACCAACCATTGGACCCACGCTTGGCGGACTCATTGTCGATAATTATCATTGGTCATGGATCTTCGATATTAACATCCCGTTTGGTATTTTGGCAACCGCTTTGGCTATTCGTTTCATCGATAAAAAACCAGAAGAATTCAACATAAATCGTTCATCAATAAGCATCGATTACCTCGGCGTTATTTTACTTGCTGTTGGCGTAGGATCGTTACAGTACGTTTTAGAAAAAGGGCAATCTGACGACTGGTTTGCCGATTTTTGGATTCGTACTTTTTCGGTTTCAGCCTTCTTGGGAATCATTGCTTTTATCTGGCACGAACTCGCCACCGAACATCCAATCATCAACCTCCGTGTATTAAAAAACTCCAACCTCATTGCGAGTAATGTGCTCACCTTTGTTTGTGGTTTTGGATTATTCGGATCGGTATTCGTGTTTCCAGTTGTCGTTCAGCGAATCATGGGATATTCTCCCACCGATGCCGGTTTAGCTATAGTTCCAGGCGCATTGATGGGTTTGGTTATGATGCCTTTTATTGGAAAACGCTTGCAAGCGGGAACATCGCCAATTTACTTCGTAGTAATCGGTTTTATTGCATTCATGCTGCATGGATACCTTTCGTCTTTAGCAAATCTCGACGCTGGGAAAAATTGGTTTATTGTTCCTCAAATTTTCCGGGGGATGGGAACAGCTTGTTTGACAGTTCCACTTATAAATCAAGCAGTTGTTGGTTTAGCTCCAAAAGATATGGCTTCGGGGATTGCGTTAACAAATATGCTTCGGCAATTAGGCGGTGCCTTTGGTATTGCTGTAATGAATACCTATGTCTCACGTCGTTTCGCCATTCATCGCACCGATTTAGTAAGTAATCTCCAACCAAACGATCCTGAAACACTTGAGCGTTTGAACAATTACATGCAAGGAGCAATCGCTCGAGGATACAACGCTCTTGAAGCAAAACAAATGAGTTTCGGGATTTTGGAAGGTGCTGTTACCAAACAAAGTTTCTTGCTGTCCTATATGGATGCATTTTTTTTAATTACCCTGTTTTTTATCTGTGCATCGCCTTTCATTTTGATGCTTCGTGTTAAGAAACTCGATAAAGTAACTCAAGCAAAAGTCGCCGAAGAGGCACATTGATTTTTATATCCTATGAAAAATATCGTTCTCGTTTTCATCTTCAGCTCAGTTCAACTGCTTGGGCAAACGCTAGCACCCGATGGTTTGAAAACATTGGTAAATGCCTCGTTTACATTTGCGCCTCGTTTGGCCGAACTCGAAACTCAATCTGAAATGCAAGGTCAACGGACTCAATTTATGTCGTCGTATCTTTTGCCTTCGGTGAATGCATTTGGAACGTATAATTACATCACACCCGTTGGACAAATTCCTTTTCCTGCTGGACCTAACGAGGTGATGAATATTCGTTTTCAACCCAACAACAATGTCAATATTGGGTTGAATGCGAGTTATACCGTTCTCGATTTTGGAAGAGCGAAAGCCAACATTGATAAGAGTAAGATGGAATTAGCATTATCGAAATTGAGTATCGAAAGTGCTAAAAATCAGATTGCGGCTCAAGTAGCACAAACATTTTTCACACTTGCGTTTCTCCAGGAATCCATTCGTATTGAGGATAGTTTGATAACAACATTGGATGAGAATTTCAGCGTTACGCAAAAACGTGTTCAACAAGGCGATGCCTTACAACTCGATTTGATGAATTTGCAATCGAGCATTGACTTGGAAAAGAACCGCCGTCTTGAGTTGCAATCGGCATTCGAGAAACAGACACTTTTATTGGAATACATCTGCGGAAAATCGCCAGCGAAGAATGAATTACGTTTGGATTTCCAATCAGACGATTCGGCTGAAGCAATGGCATTAATGCAACTTTCCGAAAGTCAGAATCCCGAATTTGCCTTATTAAAAAGCAAGAAGGAAGCAACGCGTTTGGATGCGTTTCAATTGGAGCGTATGTATTTACCTTCGCTGAGCATCAATGCTGGAACTGGTTTTCGCAATGCATACCAACCCGATATTTACGAAATGCGTTACAATTACGCCTTTGGATTTAGCTTAAATGCACCTTTATATCAAGGAGGAAGATCGCACATTCAAAAGAAGATAAACGGTTCACTTTTGAAATTGAATGATTTGGCTTACGACAATCTGCAGAAGACAACCAAGCGCGATTTGATGCAAGCCCAAACAGAATTAGCATCGCTCAAAAACCGACTTGCCAATGCATCCAACATGGTTGAAAATGCCCGCGAAGCCGTTCGTGTTGGAAAGGTTCGTTACACCAACGGAACCGCTAGTCACACCGATTACATGAATGCCATCAGTAACCTTCAACGTGTTCAATTAACCTTGGTAAATTATACCTATCAGCTTTGCTTAACACGCATCGAAATTTCGCGTTTATTGGGAAATCGTTGGTGGTAATGGTAATTGATGTGATAATTCTGATGTGCTAATTTTTTTGATGTGCTGATGTGCTCATTGAAACAGCGATTCATCATCACATTATCAAATAATAAAGACGCTTCATTTTGCAACAGAGCGAATTTTAGAAATCACATTACGATTTGTAAGATTTGAAAAGTTGAAAAAACTGAAGATGATTTATGTGTTATCGGATATTTAAATCCGCACATTTTTCATTTTCAAATCTTCAAATTTCCAAATCTTCAAATCCATTTTGGGTATTAGGCTAACGAACAATTTCTTTGTCACTTTCAAGCTTCTAATCTCAACATCCTAAATAAGGTTTATGAATTAAAAGCCTTGGTTAAGTGCTATCAAATAGGAATTTGTTTTTGTCAGTTTTAATTAATGCTCAAAACTAATACTCGCTTTAATAGTAGTCAATTAACAAGCGCCCAACCTTCTTTCATTTTTAAAAATGAAAGAAGGTTTTATGAAAAGAGGATGCTATTGTTTAGTTAGAGGCAACGACAGGACGTCTAAACAATGATTTGGTGTGCTCATTTTTTCAATGTGCTGATATGCTAATGATTCAAAATCTTTCGGATTGAAGATGAGCTGATGATCCAGAAGCTATCGGATTGAAGATGGTGTGATGTGCTGATTTTTCTTAAAACCAAATCTCAAGAAACACTTTCGAGATATTCACTGGGTGTTTTTTCCGTATTCTTTTTGAATGAGCGTATAAAGGCTGATAATTAAATGTGCTGATTTTTCCAATGTGGCGATTATCAGATGATCCCTTGAATTTGGAACTACACATGCATAGAATCCAAAACCTGAAAAAAATCAAGAACCCGATACGCTCGTGCGAATCGGGTTCTTTTTGTGACCCTGGAGGGATTCGAACCCCCAACCAACAGTACCGGAAACTGTCATTCTATCCAGTTGAACTACAGAGCCAACAAGGGTGGCAAAAATAGAAAAAAACCTACTGCATCTTCAAATAAAAACAACTGTCGATTTTCTTATCACCAAAACAAAATCACTTCTCTTTTAGCAGCTTTTCAAAAGCAAATAACTCATCGCGTAATCGGGCGGCTTCCATAAAATCTAAATCCTTGGCTGCCTTTTCCATCGACTTACGTGTTTGTGCTATCGATTTCTGCAACTGCTCTTTACTCATGTATTTAACTACCGGGTCGGCGGCTAAACTTATCGACTCATTTTCAATGTATGGCTTCGGTGATTTCGAATCGGATGAACCTCCTCGTTTCGCAAAAATACTATCATGCGATTTCACAATCTGCGTTGGAGTAATGTTGTGATCGATATTATATTTGATTTGCGTCTCACGACGGCGGTTGGTTTCCTCGATGGTTTTCCGCATCGACTCGGTCATCTTATCGGCATACATAATCACACGACCATTCACATTACGGGCTGCGCGTCCTACGGTTTGAACCAATGAACGCTCCGATCTTAAAAATCCTTCTTTGTCAGCATCCAAAATGGCCACTAAGGAAACTTCGGGTAAATCCAATCCTTCGCGAAGCAAATTCACTCCTATCAATACATCAAATTTACCTAAACGCAAATCTCCCAAAATCTCTACGCGTTCCATCGTATCCACATCCGAATGAATATAGCGACATCGAATATTCAAACGGGTCATGTATTTCGATAACTCCTCGGCCATACGCTTAGTGAGTGTCGTTACCAAAATCCGCTCATCGCGTTTAATCACTTTATCCACTGCATCAAGTAAATCGTCTACCTGGTTCAAACTTGGACGGACTTCAATAATTGGATCGAGCAATCCTGTTGGACGAATTAATTGCTCCACCACTACTCCTTCGCATTGCGTAAGTTCGTATTCGGCAGGTGTCGCGCTAACATAAATGAGCTGGTTTACAATCGAAGTAAACTCATCAAACATAAGCGGACGATTGTCCATGGCTGCAGGCAAACGAAATCCGTATTCTACTAAATTTACTTTACGCGAACGATCTCCTCCATACATGGCTTTTATCTGCGAAAGAGTAACGTGACTTTCATCCACAACCAACAAAAAATCGTCTGGGAAATAATCGAGCAAACAGAATGGTCTCGAGCCTTTCACACGACCATCAAAATAGCGCGAATAGTTTTCGATACCGCTACAATAACCCAATTCACGAATCATCTCCAAATCGTAGGTTACGCGATCTTCCAAACGTTTGGCCTCCAAGTGTTTTCCTTCTTCCCTAAAGAACTCGCATTGCTTCACCATATCTTCCTGAATGAGGTAGATGGCGTCTTTCATGGTGTCTTTGTTGGCCACATAAATGGTTGCAGGATAAATAATGCATTGCTCCAATTCCTCAAGTCGTGAACCACTTTCGGGATCAATCACTTCCATTTGCTCTATCTCATCCCCAAAAAAGTAAAAACGATAAGCAACCGAAGCATTCCCAATAAACACATCCACCGTATCGCCTTTCACACGAAAAGTTCCATTGGTGAATTCGGTTTCAGTTCTAGAATAGAGCGCCGTAACCAATTGATGTAAAAACTTATTGCGGCTTATAATATCACCGCGTTTCACTTTTACCGTATTCGATTTTATGTTCTCCGGATTTCCCATCCCGTAAATACAGGAAACGGAAGATATTACAATGATATCGCGCCTTCCAGAAAGTAAAGAAGAAGCTGTACTCAAACGAAGTTTTTCAATTTCGTCGTTGATTGCCAAATCTTTCTCGATATAGGTATTTGTTACTGGAAGATAGGCCTCTGGCTGATAATAATCGTAGTACGATACAAAATACTCAACCGCATTTTTTGGAAAAAACGAGGTGAACTCTTGATAAAGTTGTGCTGCTAATGTTTTGTTATGACTTAAAACGAGCGTTGGTCGACCCGTTTGTTGAATCACATTGGCCACAGTAAATGTTTTTCCCGAACCAGTAACTCCTAGAAGCACTTGCGCTTTATCGCCCCGATTCACACCTTCGCATAATTGCTTAATTGCCACAGGTTGATCGCCTGTCGGAGAAAATTCCGATGTGAGCTGAAATTCCATAATTTTTTAAACGAATCGATTGACTAAAGCGTGCTTTTCATCTCAACCAAAAAAGAACGAATCTTCTGCAAATTTTTAATCACCTCGTGACTTTGCTCCAACTCATCGCGATTTTGTTTCATCTTCATTTTAGCACCTTGAAGTGTATAACCACGCTCTTTTACCAAATGAAATATCAAATGAAAATTATTTAAATCTTCCTTGGTAAACAGACGATTTCCTTTTTTGTTTTTTTGAGGCTTGATACTATCGAATTCTTTTTCCCAAAAACGAATGAGTGATGCATTTACATCGAAACGCTTAGCAACTTCACCAATGGTGTAAAAAAGTTTTTCGTCTGCGTCTTCGTTTTTTAAAGCCATAATGCAAATATAGAAAAAGTGTTCCCTTTCGACTCGCTATTTTTCATAGAAATAATGAAGATAAATCATCCATTTTGATTTATAAAATGTTGATAAACCTGTCTATATCTTTAAAAACAACATTAAATTCTGATATATACAACTTGGTTACTTTGTTTAAGAATAAAACCGGCTATGAGTCAAACTACAAGCATCACCAAAACAAGACACGAACAGGTTCTTGATACCATTGATGAAGTAACTCAAATTTCTTCAAACCTCGGCATTGCTCAATTACAAATTGAAGACGAGGAATTAAGTGGGCGAACCATCCGTGTAAAAGGTCGCGATGTGGTAAATTTTGGATCTTGCAGTTACCTCAACCTCGAAAAACATCCTGCCATTATTCAAGGTGTTGTGGATGCCGTTACCAAATACGGATCTCAATTTTCATCTTCGCGTGCTTATGCTTCAGTTACCTTGTATTCGGAAGCGGAAAACTTGCTTGAGGAAATCTTCGAACGCCCGGTTCTCCTTGCACCTACTGTTACGCTTGGGCACCTTTCCAACATTCCGGTTTTGGTGGGCGATCGCGATTGTGTGATTATGGATATTCAAGTTCATTCTTGCGTGCAAACTGCAGCACAGCTGGTTAAAGCACGAGGTGTTCATGTGGAACTTATCCGCCACAACCGCATGGATATTCTCGAGGAACGCATCATTGAACTCAAAGAAAAATACGAGAAAATTTGGTACATGGCCGATGGCGTGTATTCCATGTATGGTGATTTTCTTCCATTAAACGAACTTTACAACCTGCTCGACGAACACAAGCAACTTCACCTATACGTTGACGATGCTCATGGAACGGGCTGGGCAGGGAAAAACGGTGCGGGTTATGTGTTAAGTCAGAAACATTTTCACGAACGCTTATACCTCGTTGCCGGCTTAGCAAAAAGCTTTGCTGCTTGCGGTGGTGTATTAGTTTTCCCGAACGAAAAAGAACAAAAGCGTGTGCGCAATTGTGGCGGAACATTCATCTTTTCTGGCCCGATTCAGCCTCCCATGTTGGGTGCCATTGTAGCTTCGGCGAAATTGCATTTGAGTGCGGATATTAAAAGCCATCAAGCGGAATTACAAAAGCGTGTCGATTACTTTGTAGAAACCTGCAAAACCCTCAAATTACCATTAATTGGCGAATCGAATTCCCCCATTTTCTTTATTGGCGTTGGAAAACCAGGCGTTGGTTACAACATGGTTACTCGCATCATGAACAAAGGTTTTTACATCAACCTCAGCGTGTTCCCAAGTGTGCCATACAAGAATACAGGTTTACGTATTCCACTCACCACAGGACATTCGTTTGAAGATATCTACAACCTACTTTCCATCATTGCCGAACAATTGCCATTCGCTCTGAAAGACAATAACTCAAGCATGGAAGAGATTAATAGGGCGTTTAAGATTTAACGGATTCCCTTTCTACTTTTCCCTTTCTACTTTTCCCTTTCTACTTTTCCCCTTCTACTTTTCCCTTTCTACTAAAAAAAATCAATCCTTCATACAACGAACTGAAAAACCGTTCTGCTTATCACTATTGTAATTGAATACATCTGCGTTGTAGTAATTCAGAAAGCGGCTCACAGCATTGCTCTTGTCGCACTCCGAACAGCTCCACCAATTACCGACTTTGGCAATATCGCTGAATGAACCATTGATGTATCGGAAGCCGCCTGGCAGAGCAGAAAAACCGCTGCTATTATTGCCATTTCCGGATTCGTACCAACCACTTGTGCTTTTCATTTTCACCCCAGCTACATTTTCTCTGCCGAGGTTATCCGTCAATTCTGTCAGCTCAGCATTGGTAGGAATATGATAACCTTCAGGCGCTAGACCACGAGGATCGTTCACTGCATACCAATTGTACAACTTTCCGTATTTAGCCCCATTACTTTCATCGTTATCGTAATAACACCAAGCTGGCTCATTATTCTTTCCGGCATTTTCCCACTCCTCAGCTGTTTTGGCTTGTGGAATTAAATCTCCATTGCGAAAATTTTCGACATCCAAATTTTCAAGCATCCAAACTTGATTACCAATTTTTACTTCTTTGGAATTAGTGTCTTCAGTATTTTTCATGTTCATTATTTGTTATTTGATACTCTCTGTAAAAAGGCGAATTGTTATTGCTTCAACGTCCCATACAATCTTTAGTGGCAACACTTTTACCATTTAGAGATTTCTTTAAGTGCATCATTATGAGAAACAGAAATCCCCTTTTCAATTCTCTGAACAGCATCGTCTATTTCTTTGTTGTACTGCTTGATACTAATTCGCTTCGTATCATTATCAACATTCAAGAAACTTTTAATCATTTCTAGCACAAGATTCTGTTGCTTCAACGATAACATGGGAAGATAATCGTCTACTTGTTTTTTAATTGCTGTTGTTGTCATGATTGATTGCTAAGTCGATAACAAACTTACAAAAACTTAATAAAACTTCATGATTCTATAAGCTCACCTTTTCAAAATCACAAACACTTCCCTTCCATCGCGGGGCTTTATTGAATTGTAACAAGTTTCAATGTGCACTTCCTTGAAATACGGCGAAAACAATATCCGATATTCTTCTGCATTTCCTCCAAATGGTGGCGGATTTGGGTTTTCAGGAATGTCGAAAAATACTCCTGCAAGTGAACCTCCTACATTCAAAATGTGCGACATCTTTTCTGCATAACTCAATCGCAAGGATGGATCGATTGCGCAGAAAAATGTTTGTTCCAATACCAAATCAAATGTCCCTTCGAGCTGAAAAAAGTCCGAATGAATTAATTGATCGGAGGGAAACTCAGGTCTGCGTTTTTTGAAATTCTCTATAGCTTCAATGGCAATATCGCAGATCCATACATTCCGAAATCCCAAATCCCACAAATACGCTGCTTCCCAAGCATTGCCAGCTCCAGGAACCAAAACTTTAATTGTTTTATCGGGCAATTGATCGATATACGTTTTTATGGGAGTCGAAACCTGGCCCATATCCCAGGCGGTTTCACCCAAAACATAACGCGCATTCCAAAACGATTCATCCAATTGAACTTCCATTTTTACGACTTCCGCTTTTCCAAAACAACAATATTCTCAACGTGCGTAGTTTGAGGAAACATATCCACAGGCTGAACTGCAGTTACTTCATAGGCCTGATCGAGCAAAGTTAAATCTCGCGCTTGTGTTGCCGGATTACAACTCACATACACAATTCTACGTGCTCCACTTTCAATCAAACGTTTGGTTACATCATCATGCATTCCTGCGCGTGGTGGATCGGTAATAATTACATCCGGAGCACCGTGTTCAGCGAAGAATTCGGGCACCAACACATCTTTCATATCGCCAGCAAAAAACTGCGCATTCGAAATGCCATTCACTCGAGCATTAATTTCGGCATCGGCAACCGCCTCTGGAACATACTCAACACCTATCACTTTCTTGGCCCGCTTGGCAACAAACAATGCGATGGTTCCTGTCCCAGTGTACAAATCATACACGACATCGTCTGATTGAATATCGGCATACAAACGGGTTTGCTTGTACAATTCGTAAGCTTGCAAGGCATTGGTTTGATAAAAGGATTTTGGACCAATGCGGAAGCGCAAACCTTCCATTTCCTCTTCAATAAACTCGGCTCCTGCATGAACAGAAATTTCCAAATCCGAAATGGTATCGTTGCGTTTGGTGTTGACGGTATAAAGCAAGGAGGTGATAGCTGGAAACGCTTGTTTTAAATCATCCAATAAAACAATCACTTCGGGATTTATTTCGGTGATGCTCAAGCAAACCATCCACTCGCCTTTTTGGTTGTTGCGAAGTAACAGATTACGAAGCACTCCGGTTTGATCCATCAAATTAAAAAAGGAAATCCCCAATTCTTTGCCGCGCTTAGACACAAACAAACGAATCGAGTTACTTGGTTCGGGTTGCAGGTGGCAATTATTAATCGATAAAACCTTGTCGAATCTACCTGGAATATGAAATCCCAAAGCAGCACGATCGCTGAAATTTTCGGTGCTTCCAATCTCGGCTTCCGTTAACCAGCGACTGGCAGAAAAGGTATACTCAAGTTTATTGCGGTAATAGAATTCGGAGGGTGCTCCCAAAATAGGTTTTATATCGGGAAGATTCACTTTTGCAATGCGGGTTAAGGCATCGTTTACCTGCTTGGCTTTGTGTTTCAATTGTTCTTGATATGAAATCACCTGCCATTTACATCCACCACATACGCCAAAATGTTCGCATTTGGGTTCTATTCGTAAATCGCTGCGTTTATGAAAATGAATTGGTTTTCCTTGACGGAAGCCACTTTTTTTACGGGTAATTTGAACATCTACAATATCACCAGTAACGGTTTGTTCAACAAATACAACCATGCCTTCTTTGCGGGCAACACCCATTCCTTCCGATGCTAAATCGGTAATTTCGAGTTCTTGGTAAACTTGATATGCTTGTTTGCGCGAGCGTCTCATCTTTAAAAAAAATTTTGCGCAAGTTCATGAAATTGGGCGAATGAGCGTAATAAACTACCTTCGCATCGCTTTTTTATTTTCAATTACAAATCAATTTGGGTTTTCATTGGTTATAATCAAGTAATAATTTTCAATGTATGGCCATGCAATCAACTAATTCCATCCCTGTTTTAAATTCAAACGAATTCTTCATTCAGCTCGAAGATGGTTACGCTGCTCATAATTATCATCCTTTACCGGTGGTTCTTGAACGTGGCAAAGGAGTTCATGTTTGGGATGTTGAAGGAAAACAATATTTCGATTTTCTATCGGCCTATTCGGCGGTAAACCAAGGTCACAGTCATCCTAAAATTCTCGAAGCACTCATTCAACAAGCACAAACCCTTGCGCTTACTTCGCGTGCATTTCATAATCGTGCATTTGCGGGGTTCAGTCAGTTTATTACCTCGTATTTTGGATACGACCGCGTTCTTCCTATGAATACAGGTGCTGAGGCTGTCGAAACGGCAATGAAATTGTGTCGAAAATGGGCTTACCAGAAAAAAGGAATTCCCGAAAACGCTGCTAAAATTTTAGTCTGTTCGGGGAACTTCCATGGGAGAACTATTTCCATCGTTTCTGCTTCAACTGATCCAGATTCGCGCAATGAATTTGGTCCGTTTACTCCGGGATTTGAAGTAATCAAATACAACAATACTGAATCACTTCGTGAAGCATTGAAAGATCCGAATGTTGCGGGATTCATGCTTGAACCCATGCAAGGTGAAGCGGGCGTTGTTGTCCCGGATGAAGGCTATTTAGCTGCTTGTTATGATTTGTGTAAAAGTCACAATGTGTTGTTTATTGCCGACGAAATTCAAACGGGAATTGCACGTACTGGAAGACTTCTAGCCATTGACCACGAACATGTAAAAGCCGATATTTTAGTTTTGGGGAAAGCACTTTCAGGTGGAATGTATCCCGTTTCGGCGGTGCTTGCGAGTCATGAAATCATGCTGTGCATCAAGCCAGGTGAACATGGTTCAACATACGGTGGAAATCCTTTGGCAGCCAAAATTTCTACTGCAGCTTTGGAAGTGGTTCGCGATGAAAAATTAGCAGAAAATGCCGATCGTTTGGGAGAAATTTTACGCAATGCCTTGAGAGAAATTCCCGGCAATCGAATAAAACTCGTACGAGGGAAAGGACTTTTAAATGCCATCGTAATCAACGAAACGGATGGAGTTACCGCTTGGGATATTTGCGTTAGAATGATGGAAAATGGATTGCTTGCTAAACCAACGCATGGCGACATTATTCGCTTTGCTCCTCCCCTCGTTATAACTGAATCGCAGCTTCAAGAATGCATTTCCATTATCCGAAATACGGTGCTTTCGTTCGATAAACAATGAAAAAACAACGATTGATTTTTGCGGGATTAATCAGTGCATTAATCATGATGGGCATTTTCATATACCAACGCTATCGTGTTGCACCCGCTTTGTTACTTCCCGAAATTCAATTAAGCGATTTACAGGGCAATTCGATAAAACCCGCATCTGGCAAACCTACCCTGCTGATATTCTTTGGAACCTGGTGCCGCGATTGCCGCAAAGAATTACCAGTTCTTGCCAAACTTGAATCTGAACTAAAAAATAAAAACATCCAAGTTATCCTGGTAAGTGATGAAGAAAACGCTGTTTTGCAGGATTTCAGTTCGAGCATTCCATTAAGTTTTCAACTTTGTAAGCTCAAGGGCAGCTTCAAAGAAAACAACATTTACACACTTCCTACAAGCTACCTATTTTGCAGCAATGGTAGTATTTATAGAAAACAAACTGGTGCAATTGAATGGACTGTAGAATTACTTTCCAGCTTTGTAAATCAATGCGAAAACGCTAATTAAGCAATGGTCGATTTGTATGCCTGATCGATTTTTTCAGCTAAGTGCTTATCCTTTTCGGTTATGGTACTTTCTTCGTCATGCGTGCACAAAATGATTTCTACTTTGTTATAGACATTACGAATTTCTGGATGATGGTTAGCACGTTCGGAAAGAAGTGCAACTTTGGTGATGAATGCAAATGCCTCAATGAAATTCTTGAATTCAAATTCACGATGAAGTTTTCCGTCAATGATGTTCCACATAATTTCTAATTTTTAAGGGGGACAAACTTAGTTTGTTTTCTTGTTTGTATGTAAATTTGATAAAATTAAATTTACATGAAAGTTCTCATAACTGTTCTTTTGCTTTGTATTCAATGCTTACAGTTGTTTTCGCAATCGAAATTTAATCTCGAAATCGAAGACATTGCTGCTCAAGAACGGAAAGGATTTCATGGCTCTAAGATGAAATTGAATACTATTTCAAGCCCATTTGACTTAATTCACGCACAAACACGCTGGTATTTAAATCCTTCAATCCGATATATCAAAGGAAAAGTGACCTATTCGTTCAAATCGATTGAGGGCGTTCAAAACCAAATTGGCTTCGATCTAAGCAGCGAACTTCAGGTAGATTCTGTCTTGCGCGATCATCAAGCACTTGAGTATACCCATTCAAACAACCGTTTACTCATTACACTGCTTTCTCCAAATTCTGGCGCTATCGATTCTCTGAGCATCTTTTATCATGGCGTTCCTCCAAACAGTGGCTTTGGCTCATTCACCAACGGACAAACACCGAGTGGACTTCCCGCATTATGGACTTTATCGGAACCTTATGGCTCTTCCGACTGGTGGCCAAGTCGTTTAAATTTAGGCGATAAGCTCGATTCCTTGGATATGATTATTCACACACCCGAAGGTTTCTTAGCATCGGGCAATGGCAAATTGATGAGCATGACGAATGCCGATAGCGGTGTGTATCATCATTGGAAACATCGACATCCCATAGCTACGTATTTGGTTGGAACGAGTGTCGCTCCATTTGTTTCATTCACCGATTTTGTTCAATTACGAAATGCATTATTGCCGGTTGTAAATTATGCGTATCCCGAAAACGAATGGGAGTGGCGGGCTGCTGCACCATACGAAACAAACATGCTGCAATTTTACGATAGCTTATTGATTCCGTATCCTTTTTCGGATGAGAAATACGGTCATGCGCAATTTGGTTGGGGCGGTGGAATGGAACACCAAACCATGAGTTCGATGGCCAATGTAGGCGAAGGATTGATGTCGCACGAATTGGCACACCAGTGGTTTGGCGACCATGTTACGTGTGGAAGTTGGAGCGACATTTGGCTAAACGAGGGCTTCGCTACATACTGCGCTGGAATGTATACCGAACGATTTCATCCGGAAAATTTCCTTCAATGGAAGAAAGATCAAATTACGAATATCACCCAAGATGTTGGAGGAAGTGTGTTTGTATCAGACACCAGCGATGTGAATCGGATTTTTAATGGGCGTTTGAGTTATGCAAAAGGCGCGATGGTGCTTCACATGCTTCGAACACGCATTGGTGATAACGCGTTCTTTACTGGCTTAAGAAACTACCTTTCTGCGAGCCAACTTGCAGGCGCCGAAGTCCGCACAAGCGACTTGATACAGGCGTTTGAAAACACTTCTGGAGAATCGCTTACCGAGTTTTTTAACGATTGGATTTATGATGAAGGCTATCCAATTGTTTCTGTAAGTCATCAGAAATTTCCCGATGGAATTGTTCGCGTAGATTTAAGTCAACACGCTTCGCTTGAAGGATTTGGACCTTATGAAATGATGCTGCCCATATATATTCAATGGTCGAATGGCGATTCATTAATTCGCTTTCCGTTCAATGAATCGAATAGCGAGATCTGGTTAAAATTACCTGTGAATGAGTTCGACTCATTGCATATCACTTTAAATTCATTTAGTGATATCATTTTACTTTCGAGCGAAAACGAAAAACCAAAAATCTCAACAGAAAAACCCTTTTTAATAATCCCTAATCCCGCATTTGGTAGCATAAATATTCAGTTTCCACTTGAATTAGGACTTCCAGAAGAAATTAATCTCTTCAATAATCTGGGACAAATGATTGACATTACGCCGATGGAATTTGGTATAAATGGACTTTTGAAAATACAGCCAACTAGTACAATATCAAGCGGCTTAATCTATATTCGCGCACATTTCAAAGAGAAATCGATAAGCCAAAAAATTGTATTCATTGCTCAACAATGAAAAAGGACAACATAGACTTAAAATGAAATAAATTATACCATGTAAGGTTTTTGCGTACTTTTGCAAAAAAATTGCTATTTATGATGAGTGTCAGCACCTATGATAATCACATTACAATTTCGCGAGAATTCAATCATACCATAGCAATGATTTTATTTTAACGAACATTTAATATTTTTAAATAATAAATGCGATTCCAATTCAACGTATGTGATAAATTTGTAAATTCATTCTAGAAAAAATAATGTCACTAAAATACTTGCTTAGAAGTATGATTTACAGAACCATTTTTTAATCGCCATCGTTTATGGCAGGTGAATAATTCTGAAAAACACATGGCAATAAATTTTACATTTTATACTAAAAGATCAACAAACCCAAACATACTCCATTGCGCTCAAACTAAAAATGGAACACCACCCTTGTTAAACCTCAAACCTATGAATCAATTCATTACTCTAAAAGTGCATGTGAATTATAACCGAGCAATAAAGTTTTTGAATAGAATTGTTGTCTTGTTATTGCTTCTGTCAGGAAGCTCCTTTGCGGCAACTGTTACTTCCACAACGGGTGGAGGAAACTGGAATGCAACCGCAACTTGGGTAGGCGGCATTTTGCCTATTGCGGGCGATGATGTGGTCATTGACGGGCCGGTGACACTGGATCAGAATTCGGGGAATCTTTTGTCATTAACAGTCAATGCCGGCAAAACTCTTACTATGTCTGGGGCATTTACCCTTGCGACTACGGGCAACATGACCGTAAACGGTTCATTTGCAGGAGGTACAACGACGGGAGCGGTTACAATTGGTGGGAATCTAAGTTTTGGAGGAACCACTTTTACGATGGGAAATGCCAACCTTTCAGTTACAGGTACTACAACAATCAGCGCCGGAACATTTACAGATGGAAACGGTAACAACACACACACTTTCACTGGACTTGTTACTTTGACTGGTGGATCCATTACTTCTGGAGCACCCACAACGAGCTGGAATTTTAACGGAGGAATTACGAACGGAGGAACGGTTTCGCTAACATCTGCAGTAGCGCTTACAATTGGAGGAAACCTGACAAACAATGGAACATTTACGAAAGCAGCGTCTGGTTCGGTTGTGTTTAATAATACAATAACAATCGGAGGAAGTTCTGCAGGAAGTCTTGGTGGCGGAACTACCTATAATGGTGCAACTACCTTTACCAATAGTGGAGGGATAACATTTACAAATTCACAGACAGTTAGTTCGACTGTAACTATTAACAGCGGGGCAATTTTTATATTATCTGCAGGAAGCATCAATGTAGGTGCGGGCCAAACATTTACCAATAATGGAACTGTAACAGTTTCAGTTTCAAATATCACCTTAACGACCACGTCTACGTTTGTTAATAGTGGGACTACATCTGTAGCGGGAAATATTGCGATAACAGGTGGCGGGGTTTATACAAATAACGGAACTACTACTGTAAACGGGATAACAGGATCAACAGGGGCTTCGACATTTACGAACGCCGCCAATTCTATTCTGAATTATAACGGCGCAGTCGGATCATTTATGGCGGCGCCTGGTGTTCTTGATCTCACCGCTTCAAACAATACCGTTAATTATTCTGCCGGCGGCGCCCAGGGAATTAAAAATATTGCTCACCAGAATTTAGGGGCAACGGGATCTGGCGCAAAAACTCCTTCTGCTGCCCTCACGATAAATGGAAATCTTAATATCATCAGCGGTGCTTCTATTGCGGATGCCGGATTTACCGTTACTGTAAAGGGTAACATAACAAGCGCAGGATCTCATACAGGTTCAGGTAAGATCCTACTTACGGGCGGATCTTCAACCCACCTGGTTTCAACCACTGGTGGTGCACCGAACTTTGCCAACATCGAATTAAATGATGCATTTGGTGCAACTTTCAGCGGAATATCAACTTCCACTGTTATTAATGGAACTCTAACGCTAACTGCTGGCAACCTTACTCTTGCGGCATTCGGAGCCACCGGGTTGGTTGTGAATTCGGCCTTAACCATTCCTTCAGGGATAACAGTATTTAACACGAGTTCAACAGGAGCTAGAACATTTAACGCTGACGTTACCAATAACGGAACGTTCAGTAATGCAACGAATCCTGTCTATAACTTTGTCGGAAGCTTTACAAACAACTCTACATTCACATCTGGTAGCGGACTTTACACTTTCAGCGGAACTTCAAAATCAATTTCAGGTTCGTCAGCAACAACGATTACGAATGTAACAATCAGTGGCAGTTACACGAACAGTTCTGCTGGCGGCTTAACTGTAGGAGTTCTCACGATACCTGTTGCTGGTTCACTAACGCTAAATAATAATATCATCGAAGTAAGTACTTCTTTTACGGTAAACGGAACACTCATAACAAACGCATCGCAGGTATTTGGTGCAGGAACATTTACACTCGCAAATGCAGCAACCGCCACTCTATCGGTTGGTAATCAGAATGGAATAGCAGCATCTTCTGGCACAGGCAGTATCGTTGTAACTGGCACACGATCATACGGGGCTGCAGCGAATTATATTTTTAACAGTGTAAATACTCCCCAAATTACCGGTGATGGATTTTCTTCAGCTACAGCTTTAACAATAAATAACACCGGAGTTAGTGGCACAGTGCGACAAACGAATGCTTCGGTTACAGTAACAGGGGCGTTAACATTAACAGCAGGAACTTATGAGGTAGGCGGAACAAGTGCTGCTTCTCCAAATACTTTAACCCTTAACGGCCCTGCTATTGCGGGTACACCAGCGAACCTTGTTACAACAAGTTTTTCAAACCTTGTTTTTGGAGGCGCATCGGTCGGCGTTTCAATTCCTTCGAGCGTAACGCAACTTAACGCCTTAACTTCCAATAATTCCTCTACTGTCGGTATCTCGCTAAACAGTAATGTTACACTGAATGGAACCGCTGCTGCTTTGACCTTATCAGGAAGAGTTAACCTTGGTAGTTTTGATCTTTCTTTAGTATCACCGACTTCTACAATTTCGGGAGGAAGTGTTACTGCGATGGTTGTGGCTGATGGTAGTGGACAACTTAAAAAGACTTTTGGAACATCAGGATTTTCAGCCTTTACTTTTCCTGTTGGAGACGCTGTTTCAGCTTATGATTATTCACCTTTCAGCATTACGTTTACAGCAAATTCAGTTAACCGGACCATTGGAGTAAGGGTTACCGATGCAATTCCTCCTTCAAACGGTGCATCGGCAGATTATGCCACCCGATTCTGGACAATAACAGACGATCAGGCAGGAGTTGGCACTTATGCTTATTCTTCAATAAGTGCAACCTATTCTACAGTTGCTACCTCTGATGTAAATGGTTCGACTGCAAACTATAAAATTAACAGGTTTGATGGATCAAACTGGTATGAATTTGCCTCATCTCTTGCAGCACCAACTGTAACGGCGGCAGGCAGCTTTAATAATATAAGCGGAACTTTAGGAGGAAATGTATTTGCAATCAGGAATAATCCGGCCCGAACATATACCTGGCTTCCAACTGCCGGAGTATCAGATTTTAATACTCCAGCAAATTGGTCACCTTCAAGGTTTACTGCCAATGTTAGCGACAGGCTTCAATTCAGTTCAGGCGGAACTTCGACAGCTACTAATGTTCCAACCCAAACGGTAGCCCAGATCACTGTTTCAGGATCAACAAATATTTCTCTACAGGCAGCAACTACAAACACATTATCAATCAACGGGGCAGCAGCAGCTACAAATTTAAGTGTTGAAGCACTATCAAAATTGCAGATAAGCACTTCTACGTCGGGTAATTTAACCTTAAACTATGGACCAACTTCCGGGCAATTAGGAAACGTTGCAGGGATAATGAACATCAACCCAAATGGTTCATTTGTAACAACCAACAGCACAACAACATTTGCATCAGCCTCACAACTTAATTACTTTAGAGATGGTGGTGCCTTGCCGGTTATTGCGTGGAACTCAGGTTCTACGCTTAATATTGCAGGAATAGTTGCAACAAATCCAACAGGAATATCTGGCACGTTTGCGAACCTTGTCTGGAACAATGCAGGTCAGACAGTTGCCACAGGAGCGATCTCTGCTGCAATAACGGTTTCGGGGAATCTTGCTGTAACTGCAGGTACACTATTCGATAACAACTTCCAGATAACAGGAAACGCAACAGGAACACTTTCGGTTGATAACGGTGCAACATTGAAACTTGGTGCTGGAACAGGAACAACCTTCCCAACATTATTTACAACCGGTAATATTTCCCTCGGCACTGCGTCAACTGTTAATTACAGTGCAACGGTAGCACAGGCAATTTCAGCAGCGCCTTCATCCTATGGACACCTTACAATATCGGGTGCTAATACAAAAACTGTCTCTGCTGCAATAACGGTTTCGGGAAATCTTGCTGTAACTGCAGGTACACTATTCGATAACAACTTCCAGATAACAGGAAACGCAACAGGAACACTTTCGGTTGATAACGGTGCAACATTGAAACTTGGTGCTGGAACAGGAACAACCTTCCCAACATTATTTACAACCGGTAATATTTCCCTCGGCACTACGTCAACTGTTAATTACAGTGCAACGGTAGCACAGGCAATTTCAGCAGCGCCTTCATCCTATGGTCACCTTACAATTTCGGGCGTTAGTACAAAAACTGTCGGTGCTGACTTAACGGTTGCAGGAGATCTTACAATTGCTGCCGGAACGTTGGCTGATGCAGGATTTACAATCACCGTAAACGGGAATGTTTCAAATGCCTCAACACATTCAGGTGCGGGAAGAATTTTGTTGTCAGGTGGAGCAGTTTCGCACATTGTAGCTACTTCTGGAGCTGCAACTTCGTTCGGAACGATAGAGCTTAGTGATGCCAGCGGCGCTTCCTTTAGCGGAACAGGTACGGGGCTTACAACTATTGCCACTCTGACACCAACCTCAGGAAGTCCATCGTTTGGTGCATTCACTAATGGCCTTGCGATTATCAATGCGGTAACAATTACTTCTGGAGTTAACTTAGCTATAACAAGTGCAACCGGAAACAAGGCTTTCAATGGAGATGTTACTAATTATGGAACATTTACAAATAGCGGCAATTCAACGGTTTCATTAGCTGGTAACCTTACTAACAATGGTACATTTTCAGCTGGTAACGGAATTTATACTGCAAGCGGTGCAACAAAAACTTTCAGTGGGTCGAATGCAATCAGTATTGACAATCTTAATATTACCGGATCATATACAAACAACTGTGCGCTAAATTTTACTGTAAATTCGGCCTTAACCGGTTCGGGATCTTTCATACAGGGTGCTAACGCATTACTTGTAATAGGAGGAACTTCTACTATCACCACCCTTACAGCCTCCGTATCTCCCAATACTGTTACCTATGTAGGAACAGCAAATCAGACAGCTAAAGGTACGACTTATCATAACTTAACGATCAATCCTTCTTCAGGAATAATCGTTTCAACAGGTGCAGCAACTTCAGTAAATAATGCCTTAAATGTTTCAACAGGTACATTTTCAAATGGAAGTAATTTTGCTTTAACAGTTTCTGGCTCAACATCGATCAGCTCGGGAGCTACTTTTAGCTCATCAAGCACAGGGGCCAGCAGCTTTACAGATATTACTAATAGTGGCACATGGAACCATTCTGCGGCAGGTACTATTGGTGTTTCAGGAAATTTCAATAATAGCGGAACATCGTTTACTGCAACAGGAGTTTACACGTTTAGTGGTGCTTTAAAACTAATTACCGGTTCTTCAACCACAACAATACCAACTGCAACCATCAGCGGAAGCTACACCAACAACAATACCGGTGGTCTGACCGTTGGGACTTTAACTGTTCCGGTTGCAGGCTCACTTGGATTAAATAATAACCTTGCGATAACTACTTCGTTTGCACAAAACGGAACGCTTAATACCGGCTCATCACAAGTAACAGGAGCAGGTACATTTAACCTTGCATCTGCCTCAACTGCATTCCTTAATATCGGCCATGTTGATGGTATTTCCGCAACGGGAGGTGCTACCGGAGCCATCGTTGTTTCCGGAGCAAGAACTTATGGTGCGGCTGCAAACTATACGTTCAGTGGATCTTCAACTCCACAGGTAACAGGAAATGCACTTGTAACGGCGGGAACATTAACAATCAATAAAACTGCAATTGGCGGAACTGTCCAGCAGACCATTGCGTCTCTCACGGTTACTGGATTATTAACTCTTACTTACGGAACGTATGAGGTTGGAGGTATATCTGGAACTCCAAATACATTGGTATTAAACGGTCCATCGATCGCGGGAACTCCGACGAATCTTATAACAACAAACTTTTCAAACTTAAGCTTTACAGGAGCAGCTGCTGGTGTTAGTATTCCATCAAGTGTAACGCAACTAAACGCTCTTACATCGGCAAATACTTCAGGACTTTCGATCAACAGCAACATTACCCTGAACGCAACAGGTACAGCATTAACGCTTACTTCCTGTTTGTTGAATCTCGGTTCAAATGATTTGACATTATCAGCAGGATCAACCTTTAGCGGAACTCCATCTATTACAAATATGGTTGTTGCCGATGGAAGCGGTCAATTGAGAAAGGTGTTTCCAACAGGCGCATCTTCATTTACATTCCCGGTGGGTGATGTTACTTCGGGTAGTGATTATTCGCCATTTGCTTTAACATTTTCTGCAAACTCCACAAACAGAACAATTGGTATACGGGTTATAGACGCAGCTCATCCGTCGAACGGTGCCGTTACTGACTATGCAACTAGGTACTGGACTGTTTCTGATAATCAGGCAGGAGTGGGAACCTATACTTATTCTTCCTTAAGTGCTACCTATTCAACGGTTGCACCAACTGATGTAGTAGGAACTGCAGCTAATTACAAAATAAACCGTTTCAACGGATCGGGCTGGGTGCAGTTGTCTTCAACCGTATCCGCCCAAACAGTTTCAACGTCTGCGAGCTTTAATGAAACTACTGGAACCTTGGGTGGCAACGACTTCGCCACCAGACTCAATGGATCTCAAACGTATACTTGGACACCAGTAACAGGAAGTGCAGATTTTAATACTGCATCAAACTGGTCCCCTGCCAGGGTATCGCTTTTCCCAAATGATATTCTTCAATTCAGTTCTGGAGGTTCTTCAACTGCAACAAATGTCCCTACTCAAACGATCTTTCAATTACTGGTAAGTGGCTCAACGAATATTTCACTTGAGGCAGCCAGTACAAATACGTTATCGATTAATGGAACAACAGCTTTAACGAATTTAAGTGTTTCAGCAGGATCGACATTGCAGGTAAGCACTGTAACTACCGGCAATCTAACTTTGAATTACGGTGCAGTAACAGGTCAGCTTGCAAACATTGCAGGAACTATGGTGGTAAATGCTAACGGAACCTATACAACAACAAACAGCACTACCACATTTGCTTCTGGATCTACCTATACACATGCAAGAGATGGAGGAGCAATCCCGGCAGCCACGTGGAATGCAACATCGACTCTCAATATTAGCGGCGTTGTCGCAACCAACCCAACAGGCATCAGCGGCACTTTCGGAAATTTTACCTGGAACAATGCTTCCCAGGGAGCTGCAACAGGAGCAATCTCTGCTGCTATTACAATAGCAGGAAATCTATCAGTAAATGCAGGAACGCTCTTCGACAATAACTTCCAGATCACAGGCAATACAGCAGGAACTTTAGCTGTTGCCAATGGAGCAACATTGAGATTGGGTGTTGCAGCTGGAACGACGTTACCGACATTATTTACAACTGGTAATATTACGCTAGGTGCTACTTCCACTGTTAACTATAGCGCAACGGTAGCACAAGCTGTTTCCAGTGCTCCAGCTTCATACGGACACCTGATCATTTCTGGCGGTAACACAAAAACTGCCGGTGCGGCCTTAACGGTTGCAGGAGATCTTACTATCGCTGCAGGAACCTTAGCTGATGCAGGATTTACGATCACCGTAAACGGGAATGTTTCAAATGCAGGAACGTATTCAGGTGCGGGAAGAATTTTGTTGTCAGGCGGAGCAGCTTCGCACATTGTAGCTACTTCTGGAGCTGCAACTTCGTTCGGAACGATAGAACTTAATGATGCCAACGGCGCTTCCTTTAGCGGAACAGGTAGCGGTTTAGCTACTATTGCCACCCTAACATTAACGGCAGGAAGTCCATCGTTTGGTGCATTCACTAATGGCCTTGCGATTACCAATGCGTTAACAATTCCAGTTGGAGTTACACTCGGAATTACGAGTACAACGGGTAATAAGGCTTTCAATGGAGATGTTACTATTAATGGAACATTTACCAATAGCGGCAATTCCACGGTTTCATTAGCTGGAAACCTTACCAATAACGGAACTTTCAACTCGGGCACTGGTGTTTATACTGCGAGCGGTGCGGTGAAATTACTTAACGGTACTAATGCGAGCAGCTTTGCAAGCCTTGCGATTACAGGATCATACTCGAATTCAAACAATGTTGGTGTTAATGTAACAACCGCCCTAACAGGAACCGGTTCATTAACCCAAGGCGTAAACTCAACTCTTACATTAGGTGGTATTTATCCAATAACCACCTTAACAGCTACGGCTGTTCCCAATACAGTAATATATAACGGAACTGTGCCACAAACCATTAAACCTGTAACCTATAATAACTTAACGATAAATCCTTCTGCGGGCGTTACTGTTACCAATGGGGCAAACCTTACGATTAACAATGGCCTGACGGTCTCGACCGGAACATTTGAAAACAGCGGTGCCTTTTCAATCGCAGTTTCAGGTGCAACAACTATTAATAGTGGAGCGGTATTTAACGCTCTGGGAACTGGGGCTGCCAGCTTTGTTGACTTTACAAATAATGGAACGTGGAATAATTCATCTACTGCAGTTGTTGGTGTTTCGGGTAATTTCACCCAGAGTGGAACATCATTCAGTTCGGGAACAGGAATGTACACCTTTAGCGGTGCAACAAAAAATATTACCGGCAGTAGCGCCACCGTTATTACAAATGCAACAATCAGCGGAAGCTATACCAACAGTAACACCGGCGGACTTACCGTTGGGACTTTAACTGTTCCGGTTGCAGGCTCACTTACATTAAATAATAACCTTGTGATAGCTACTTCGTTTGCACAAAACGGAACGCTTAATACCGGCTCATCACAAGTAACAGGAGCAGGTACATTTAACCTTGCATCTGCCTCAACTGCATTCCTTAATATCGGTCATTTTGATGGTATTTCCGCAACGGGTGGTGTTACTGGAGCAATCGTTGTTGCCGGAACGAGAACTTATGGAGCAGCTGCGAACTATACCTATAACGGCACTTCCACACCACAGAGTACAGGAAATGGACTTAGTACTGCAGGAACGTTAACGATCAACAATACAGCTGTTGGCGGAACAGTTCAGCAGACCAATACTTCTGTTACTTCAACGGGATTATTAACCCTAACAGCCGGAACGTATGAGGTTGGAGGGATCTCTGGAACTCCAAATACATTGGTATTAAACGGTCCATCGATCGCGGGAACTCCGACGAATCTTATAACAACAAACTTTTCAAACTTAAGCTTTACAGGAGCATCTGCTGGTGTTAGTATTCCATCAAGTGTAACACAACTAAACGCACTTACAGCGGCCAATACTTCAGGACTTTCGATCAACAGCAACATTACCCTGAACGCAACAGGTACAGCATTAACGCTTACTTCCTGTTTATTGAATCTCGGGTCAAATGATTTGATATTATCTGCAGGTTCAACCGTAAGTGGAACACTATCGGCGACCAATATGGTTGATGCAGATGGCAGTGGTCAACTAAAAAAGGTTTTCCCAATTGGTGCATCAAGCTTTATTTTTCCAGTAGGTGACGCAACATCAGGTAGTGATTATTCACCATTTGCTCTCACTTTCTCAGCAAATTCGGTTACACGCACAATTGGTGTGAATGTAACGGATGGAACTCCGCCTACAAACGGTGCTATTACAGATTTTGCCAGTAGATTTTGGACTGTTTCGGATAATCAGGTCGGTGTAGGAACCTATGCTTACAATCCACTTGTTTTAACTTACAATGCAGTAGCTGGAGATATAAACGGAACAGTTGCTAATTACAAAGTAAATCGATTTTATGGAAGCGTATGGTATCAATTAAATTCAACCGTTGCCTCTCCAACTGTAAGTGCATCATCAAGTTATGATCAAATAAGCGGAACTCTTGGAGGAAATGTATTTGCAATCCGCAACAACCCACCAACCGTTTACACATGGTTACCTACCACAGGCACTGCTGATTTCAATACTGCATCGAACTGGTCACCATCACGGATTACAACGTCAAACACAGACAAACTTTCATTTAGTTCTGGTGGAACATCAATTGCTACCAATGTTCCTACACAAACTATTAATCAGCTTACAGTTAGCGGCAATACAAACATCAGCCTTGAAGCAGGTTCAACCAACACGTTGACGATCAATGGTGTAACGGCCGCTACTAATTTAAGTGTGGCGAGCGGATCAATACTGCAAGTAAGCACTGCATCGTTAGGAACATTGACTTTGAATTATGGAGCCACCACAGGTCAGATTGGCAACGTAGTAGGTACGATGATCATTAATCCAAACGGTGCTTTCGTTACAACAAACAGCATAACAACGTTTGCTTCAGGATCCACATTTAATCACGCAAGAGATGGAGGAGCTATTCCGGTAATAACATGGAACGCGAATGCAACGCTAAATATAACCGGCATCACTTCCACTAATATCACAGGCGGCTTAACCGGAACATTTGGAAACCTGCTCTGGGATAATGCAGGCCAAACAGCGACCGGCGCTACGAATGGAGTTTTGACAATTGCAGGAAATCTTACTGTGAACAACGGGACTCTGTTCGATAACGGATCACAGATCACTGGAAATGCAACCAGCGCATTATCAATTGCCAGCGGTGCAACACTTCGCTTAGGAGTTGCGGCTACGACTTTTCCAACTTTGTTCACAACAGGAAATATTTCCTTGGCAACCACGTCCACAGTAATTTATAATTCAAGCGCGGCCCAAACGATCTCGGCAGCTCCGGTATATGGAAATCTAAGTATCACGCCGGTTTCCGGAACTCCTGTTAAAACTGCAGCTGGTGCATTTACTGTTGCAGGAGACCTAACTATCTCTGCAGGAACATTTGCTGACGCCGGGTATATAATAACAGTTAATGGAAATGTAACCAATTCTGCAACTCATTCAGGTGCAGGAAAAATCCTACTTGCGGGTGGCCTCGGAATTCACAATCTGAACGGTGTTACATCTACTTATGGAAATCTTGAGCTTCAGGATGCTAGTACATTTAACGGAACAACTACAACTGTTTCCGGAACAACGCTTGTAAATGGAATCGCGACGATATCTTCACCATCAACGGTTACTTTAACGGGTAATGTTACAATAGGCGCTAACTATACTTTAGCAAATAATGGTACCGCAACTATTGCGGGAATATTAACTGGTTCAAATGCAGTTTCGGCTTATACAGCGGGTACAGGTTCAACTTTGAATTATTCTAACGGAACAACACCAATGGCGTCAGGACAATTTAATGTTTCAGCGGCTAACAATAATGTAAATTATACCGGAGGAACTCAGACAATCAGGGCTGCAGTATATCACAATATTTCTTTTACAGTGGCTGGAGTTAAGACGGTTCCTGATATTACTATCAATGGAAGCTTTGTCCGCACAGGAGGAACATTCACATGGTCAGGAACAGCGCTTACGTTCGAAACATCAAGTGCAGCAACAATTACAATCGGAACTGCAACTGCAATTGTTTTCCCTGATATTATTGTTAATAAGCTTGGCGGAGGAACATTAACACTTGTCCCAACACCAACCATTACAACTGTAGCTAACCTGACCATTACCGCAGGATCATTTTCGGTGGGTTCTACTGCAACATCCTTTATAATTAACGGAAATCTTTCCGGTGTTGGAACGCTCAACGTTTCGGGAGCCAACCATACATTAACATTAAACGGTTCAACCAATGCTGTGAGTAATTTCCTCACAGCGGGCGCCGGTGTTGGAACTGTAATTTACAATGGTTCAACCAATCAGACAATGATTGCTTCAGCCAATTACAGAAATGTGACACTCCAGGGAACTGGAGTTAAAAGCATGACTGCTAACAGCACGATTGATGGTGTTTTGAATTTTAACGCCAACGTTCTTCTTAGTCTGGGTGGAGCAGATCTTCGCCTTAAATCAACAGCCACACTCGTCGGAACATTCAGTGCTTCTAGGATGATTGTTACGGACGGATCAGGCGCATTTATTAAAGAAGGAACAACCACTGCCGACTTTACCACCGATATTCCTTCAGGAATTTATCCTCTTGGAAATTCAGGTGGATTGTATACTCCATTTACGCTTTCTGCTCTTACCGCTAGTTACACAGGTACGGCTTATATCTCTGTTAAAGCAGTGCCTGCTCGTCAGCCAAATGCTCCATATTATTTCAATACCTTAATCAAATTCTGGGATATTACAACTGCGAATATGACGATTACATCGGCAAATGCGTCTTTCTCGTTCGCCGCCTCAGAAGTTACTGGATCTGTTTTATTATATGAACCACGTGTTTGGAACGGGACAACGCTTTCAACTGTGGCGGGCGCTTCCGCTCCATCGTCAAACCCATTCAGCACAACGGGAACAACTTTCTTAAATGGTCAATGGACTGCAATTGATCCAACGGTCAGAACTTCGTTTTACACTTACCAATCAGGCGATTGGGCCAACTTAAACACCTGGACTACAGATCCATCAGGAACAACACTTATGAATTCGATGATTCCTGGTCCGGGCGATCAAGTTGTTGTTCTTCCCGGCAGAACATTAACAACTGCAATTTCAAGAACTGTAGGAACATTTACAGTTCAAAGCGGCGGTATTCTTGATCTTGTAAATACGTCTGGACATAATCTCGGGGTTATTGCGGGAGAAGGATTAATACGACTTTCTTCCATTAATCTTCCTGCGGGAATATGGACAAGTTTTGTTGCTGCAACCGGTGGAACGGTTGAGTATTATGATCTTCCTGCGGGGACTAACGTACTCTCGACAACACAGGTAACCTATAACAATCTCCTGTTTACGAACAGCACGGCAACTTCCTATACTGCTGTAACCAATTCTAACTTTACTACTAATGGTGATGTTACTTTTTCAAGATCAGGAAGCGGAAGCGCAACTTTTCTGATAGGAAATACTGCCGGTACGTGGACTAACAATTTCAATAAAAATGTAACAATCGGTGCCGGGTGTATTGTTGGTTTAAGTAGCTACAATGCAGCGCATACAATTAACCTCGCAGGAAATCTTGTAGTTAATGGAACGCTTACGTTAACCAATGGAGCAGCGAATGTTACAACAACTCTTGGAACTGCAACGATTCGGTTTACAGGATCTACTGTAAATACAACGGCGACATTTAATGCTGGCAGCTCAACAAAGTTTTATAATCTAGTTGTTACAAAAAGCGATGGGTATGAGCTTTATATGAGTTCCACATCTGGAGTCACTCCACTTTTCCATGGGGTAGGAAATACTATTGACGTAACACTGGGAACAATCCGACTTGGAGCAAATATTTCAGTACCGGTTTTATTAACTGGTGGGGGTAATTATGATCTTGGAGCCCCTGGTGTACTTCCAATATTCTGGATTGATGGCGCAAACGTAACCTTTGCTGGTACCGGAGGGGCACTTGTTCCATACGGAACGTTGAAAATTACTGCCGGAAGTTTTACAAATACAACTGGTCAGGCATCGGTAGTGCTTCGTGAATCAGGATTATTCCAGATAGATGGCGGTACCGCAACTATGGCGTTGGTAAGAACTTCCACTACAGCAGTAACACACCGCGGTTCTTTTGTAATGTCAGGAGGAACGCTGAATCTTTTAGGAAATAATGGTAACGAGCAGAATTATTATTCTGTATTCTCACTGCCATATCCTGAAAATGTTTTCAAAATGTCGGGCGGGACTATTAACATAACCCGCGCTACACTTGGATCAATTACGCCAAATGGTGGAATAATGATCGCTTCCGCCACAGCTAATTATGATGTTACGGGAGGTATTATAAATGTTAATACTACTGGAAACATTCATTTTGATATAAGTTCAACAGCAGCTTTTTATGATTTGAACATCGGCAGAGCGACTGCAGGTACAGGCCAGGTTCGTCTAAACCCAATTAACTGGTCTTATGACGGTAATGCAGGAAATACCGCTACCATTCCTGCAAGCCGCATAAGAGTTCTGAATAACCTGGTAATACAAACAGCTAGCTCACCTGTCTTTAATGCTGTTGGAAATAATGTGGTTGTTGGAGGAAACTTCACGGTAAATACTAATGCGACTTTTACCACAGGAGCTAATACGCTTATTTTTAATGGAACAGGAGCTCAGTCATTCGCTGTTAGTGGCACAATTACAGCTCCGGGACTTAACAATCTTACCATTAATAAAGCGGGCGGAAGCACGCTTACTCTTGATGGATCGGTTTCGGCAATTACTGCTGCCTCGGCATTTACATTAACAGCAGGAGTGCTTGCTGATAATGGAAAAACCCTGAATGTTGGAGGAAACGTAATTAATAACGGAAGTCATACAGGCTCAGGAAAGATAAGCCTCAATGGAACCGTGGCACAATCCATAGGCGGATCGGGCACAGGTATATTTACTAATCTTGAAATAGCTGGTGGTCCTGCAGATGTTACTGCAACCAATACCGTTCGCGTTAATGGTAACCTCACCCTTGCGACCAACAGGATATTTAACATTTCAATTTACAAACTGATACTACAGGCAAACTCTGCAATTTCAGGTACTTTCAGTTCATCAAGATTCATAAAAACTGATGGATTCCTATCGGATGGTGGTATCGTGAAGCCATTTAACTCAACTGCTGCATTTGTATTCCCGTTTGGAACTGGAACTAATTATACACCTGCAACGATTCAGTTCAACACAGCTCCAACAACATGGGGAACACTAGATGTGCGACCGGTTTCGGCACCTCAGCTTTACGTAACAGACCCTAACGTTTTCAACTACTACTGGAAAACGCACCAAACCGGTTTTACTGGCGTTCCGGCAGGATCAGTTACTTTACTTTTCAATTACGGCAATCTTGCTGATAATACCACGTACATTCCAGGATATTATAACTATTCAACCATTTCATTTACGAGCATCAATAATGTGAATGAAGTAATCGAAGCAACAAATGATATTCGTTTTGCTAACGTAAGCTACTTTGAGGGTGACTTTACCGCTGGTATTCTAGCAGCATTTAGTACCGTAGTTCCATATTACAGTCGCTCAAACGGTGCATGGAATGTAGCTTCCACGTGGTCAAACACAGGTCATGGTGGCCCTGCATCAGCTACAATTCCTAATGCATCTAGGCCAGTATTTATTGGTGATGGAACCACTTATTTCCATACTATTACGGTACCCACCAATAATACGTATGCAGGATCTCTCATCGTTGATGCAGGTTCTACATTAGACGTTGGCACAACAACAGGAAATAACTTCGGGGCTTTACCATATTCAACAGCAGGTGGTTCAGGGACAATAAGGATTTCCTCGGCCGTTTCCACTGCAGAATTTCCAGCGGGTGATTTTGGGATATTCTTTACTGGTGTTGGTGGTACAGCAGAGTATTATACTTCAGGAACGTCTTTTACGCTTCCACTTATAACTGCTTCACCAACAAGCGCCCAGATTAGAACTTACCGAAACCTGAACTTCACTTCGCAGGCGGGACAAACCATTACCACACCTAATCGTGATCTTGAGATATATGAAAATGTAATTGTCGGTGGAAATACAGCTGGTATTACAACATTTAATGATGTTGCTGCACGGACATTTACTATTGATGGAAATCTGACGGTTAACTCCATACTGCGGTTTAAAAACACGACTAACCAGAGCCTAATCACTTTAGGAAATATTACGGTTAGCTCAACTGGAACATTCGATGTCGAAAACACCGGAACTGCTTTGCATACACTACAGCTTTCGGGGAACCTTACCAACAATGGGTCTGTTGCCTTGAGCCAAGCCAGTGCTGTAGATGTGACATTCGCAGGAACAACAAATCAGTCAATTACAGGATCCAACGGCTCTGCCGTTACAGGTTTAAACAATGTCACGGTTAACATGGGAACTGATATGAGTCAGGTTCTTGATGTAAATGTGGCAGGAACGTTAATCGCTCCCACCAATAACTGGCTTAACCTTCAGAATGGTACCTTCCGTTTGTCGAAAGCTACCACACTAACATTAAACGATCAGGCAAGTAGTTTCCTTGTGCCTCAAACATCTGCTATTTCAATTAATCATGCATCTGCTGTGATAAACGCAGGTTTTGCTGCAAATGACGCTTCTGATTTCATATTGGCAGGAAAGCTTGAATTGTTAGCAGGTACGATGAACGTTGGTAACGCCGCAAATAATAACCACAATGACCTTGAGTATGCGCCCACCAATCTACCTGAAATTTACCTGGAAGGAAACAGCCAGCTGAATGTAAACGGACAGATCCGACGTAGCGTTAGCGTATTGTTGGGTTCACTCAAATACACCCAGAAAGACAATAGCGTAACTCTTGTTCGCGGTAAGAATCCTGGTGCGAGTTTGAATTTTAATCACAACCGTGCGAAATTCGAAATCACAGGTACCGGAAGCCAATTCAATATGAGCAATAACTCGTTGCTTATTATCGACAGAAATGGTCTGGCAAGTGGTATCTACGGAGACTTACTTCTTGAACCAACAACGTCAAGTGTTACAGGAGGCGAAATCAGATTTGGAACTTCGTTGACTCCATCAACAGCCGGCCAGAATTTGTTCACTATTACCTCTAACGTGCCGCTTTGGAACGTTACGGTTGATGGAACCACTTCCATTAAGACCGTTCAGCTTCTCAATACTCCGATATCGATTCAGAAAACCTTCGCTATCCGAGGCAATTCAATTTTCAACACGAATTCACTGGACGTTACCCTTTCAGGAGATTTCATTAATGAAAATACTACTAACACCGCAGGTCTTAGTGTTGGTGGTTATCGTCCCGTGAGCAGCACGCAGCTTACAACCTTTAATGGCGCTGCGGCAAGCCAGTCACTTGCTGGTGCTTCGGGCAATGTTACCAATTTTGCGAATCTTACCCTTAATAATACGTTTGGAGGCGGAACATTTAACTTTGCATCGAATACAAACGTCCGTGTAAATGGAAACTTGCGCGCCTTGGCTGGTGCTGTTAACGCAAATGCCAATAATATTGTGATTACTGGTGATGTTGAAAATAATGTAGCAATTTCAAATACAGGTGCAGGCTTTCTGGAAATGGCTGGTGCTTCGAACCAGGAGCTTTCGGGAAATGGAAGCGGAACCTATGTAAACTTAAAAGTTAACAATGCCGCTGGAATCGAAACCGTCGTCCCTGCTTCTATATCGGGTGTCCTTAATTTCGTAACCGGGCAGTTATATATCAATAACCAATTACTTACGTTAACCGAAACTGCGAGCACATCAGGAACTTTCAGTCAGTTTAATATGATCCGTACCAACGGTGTATTAAGTGATGCAGGTGTTATTAAGCGCTTCCCTGCGTCTGCTTCTGCTGCTTTCACTTTCCCAATTGGTATTACGCTTAAATACACACCAGCGGTAATTACTGTCGTATCCAATTCTGCACTTGGAACTATAACTGTAAAACCAGTTAATACAAGGCATCCGGCTACAACCGATCCTTTGGATAAAGAACTTACCTACTACTGGAATACAACTGCTACAGGATTTAGTGGTGGCGCAACATTTAACCAGCAATACACTTACATGAACTCGGACGCAATAAACGGAAATGAAAACGTTTACTTGGGTGGACGATTCTTCGGAAGTGTTTGGGTACCTCAATACGGAATAGCAGGAGCAGTTAATTCTGCGGCCAATACAATTACGTTGAACGGTGTAAATTATCTGAATGGTGACTACACTGCTGGCGAAACAACAGAGTTCGATCAGTTGCTAATATACTACAGTAGAAATGCAACATTGGGTGGAAACTGGAACAATGTTAACTCCTGGTCTACAGACCAGATTCTTCAACACGCCGGTGCCGCCAGTCTTTCCCCTCCGAATTTTAACCAAGTTGTAATTGCAAGTGGTCACACAATCACCGCTGTTGCGAACAGTCTAAATGCACCGCTTGCGACTATCAATGGAACGCTGAACCTTCAGAATTTCATTGGTAACAACTTCGGAACTGTTAGCGGAACTGGAACAATTCAGATCTCGCCAACGGCATTGAACCAGCTCATTTTCCCTGGTGGAAGCTATACCACGTTTGTTGCTCCTGGCGGCGGAACGTTTGAATATCAAAGTTCTGTACTGGCGACGATGCCATCTCAGGCAACATATAATGGACTGAAATTCACTGGAGCGGGCACTAAAAACCTATTCAATACCGACCTCACTATTAATGGTACACTCACCATTGCAGCAGGAAACGTTAACAATACGAACAATAAAAACATTGCACTTGCAGGCGACCTTGTTAACAGTGTTGGTATTGGAGGATTAACCATGGGAACAGGAACGCTTACATTAAGCGGAACAACTCAAAGTCTTTCGGGCGCTACTCAATTCTATAAACTTAATGTAAATGGAGGCGGAATTAAAACGCTTATTTCTTCGATAAATATTACAAATGAGTTGATTCTCACTTCCGGTATTGTAGCAACAGGGGCTAACACAGTTCAGGTTCCTGCAGCTGGACTTGTAACAGGAGGATCGACCGGTTCTTTTATTAACGGAAATCTTCAACGAGGTATAGCTTCGGCAACAACCTCTAAGACTTACCCTGTTGGAGATGCCACCAGCTTTGCCCCTGTTACAGTTTCATTTAATGGAGCTACAAATGGATCTGGAACGCTGACCGTTTCAACTGGTGCAGGAGATCATCCGAACATCTATTACTCTGGGGTTGATCAGTTTAAATCCATTAACAGGACTTGGAGCATTGTTAATGCTGGAGTTACAGGATTTACAAATTATTCTCTTACAACTGGATTTCAGCCTGCAGATCTTGATGGCGGAGTGAATACGTCAAACATGACGCTTTCACGATATACAGGAGCAGGAAATGTTTGGGAGTCTGCATTAACTCAGAGTTCTACTTCTTCTACGGTAACTGGTGGCAGCTGGACTAGCTTCGGAACATTCCAGGGAGGTGAGTTTATCAACGGATATATCTGGACGGGTAACACAAATACATCATGGAACTTGCCTTCAAACTGGATTCCAGGGATTGTGCCAACTGCTTCAGATAATGTTACGATTGGAAATGTTAGTAACGTACCAAATATTAATATTACCACAGCGCAGTGTAACTCACTTACATTGTTAGCAGGCGCTAATATTACTATTCCTAGCGGAAACATCCTTGTGGTTAACGGCGATATGTCTGCCGCGGCCAATAATATCTTTAGCACTGGAACTTTGCGATTTGCTGGAACTAGTAAAACATTTAATGGATCTATGATTTGCGCTCCAACTGTTAATGTTGCAACGGGGGCCTCTCTATCTCTTGGGGCTTCAAGCCAGTGGGAACTTCAGCAGAATCTTATTAACGGTGGCACATTTATCCCAGGTGTAAATCCAGTTACCTTCTCCGGATCAGCCAATAGCAGCATAAGTGGAAACGTAATCACATTCAGCGATCTAACCATGAATAAAGCGACTGCACTTCAGGAAGCAATCCTTCAGTCGAACGTAAATGTCACAGGAAACCTCACAATGAACACTGGAGACATTAATCTTAATGGACATGTCATCGACCTTGGAGCCACCGGAACACTGGTAAATGAAACAGCAGCAAACCGTGTTTACGGAGCTACCGGCAGTATCACTGCTGTTCGCACTCTGAGTGCACCGTCTGCGGTAAATGTTGCAGGTTTGGGTGCTGAGCTTACAAGTTCAGCTAACTTGGGCGCAACAACCGTAACGCGCGGAAATGACCAGAAAGTTTCTCCAACAGGGTACGGACTCAACCGCCATTTCTTAATTAGCCCTACTAACAATACCAGCCTAAACGCAACGCTTAAGTTCAATTATTTTGATGATGAGGTTTCTACTCCGCTAGGAACAATCAACGAGTCAGAACTTGATCTTTGGAGATATGATGGCTCATTCTGGGTTGCTCAGTTTGCAGTGCTAAATGCCGCAGGAAATTATCTTACAAAAACAGGTATTCCTTCCTTCTCGCCCTGGACGGCAGGTTCCCAGACCAACAATCCGCTTCCGGTTACATTGCTGAGCTTTGATGCAGAGTGTAATGACGGAGAAGTAACGTCAAGTTGGACAACTGCTTCTGAAATCAACAACAGACAGTTCCTGGTTCAGCAAAGTAAGGATGCGGTAACATGGACAAATGTGCTCACTGTTGCAGGTTCAGGCAATAGCACTACCACGCGAAACTATTCAGGAAAATTCTCTAATTCGATTGAAGGGGTGAGTTACATTCGACTTACTCAGGTTGACTTTAACGGAAAATCTGAAATATTTAGTCCGGTTTCTGTTAACTGCCTCAACCCTAATGAAAACCAGGTTTCGCTTGCTCCAAATCCTGCGGTTGATTACGTGAATGCAAACTTCATTACCAATAAAGCGATGAGTGCTACAATCACTGTATTTAGTTCAACGGGACAACTTTTGCTGAGCACAGCTGCTATACTCCAGAATGGCTCAACCACCGTAAGGCTGGATGTTAGCGGACTGCCTAAAGGAGTTTACTTCATGAAGGTTAGCAACGATAAGGGTTTCGAGATTAAAGGGAATAAGACGATTATTAAGATGTAATTACGCAACCATCATTTGTAAGTACATGCTTGAAGGCACGTCTTTGCAAATGATGGTTTTTACGGCATTATGTGCTCGCAAAATCATTAAGAAAATCTGACATAAAACGCGGGAAATCATCCGGAAATACAAGGAAGATACTGATCGAATTCGGAATTATTCTGCCAGGGCGCTGCAATAACATCAACCATTGGATCGACCGGAACACAATTCCCAATATATTTTGCTACTGGTGTGTATCAATTATTGCTCACCGGAAATTCATACAGTTCATCGGCTCGCCTAAACGTAGTTCGATAATTGAATAATCATTCCATAAAAAAAGAGGCTAATTTTCATTAGCCTCTTTTTTTGTTAGATAAACTTCTCCTAAATTCCTACCGCCATTTACTTTTTCAAGCTAAAGCGAACCGGCATTTTAAAACGAACGGGAACTTTTTGTCCACCTTGAATACCTGCTTTCCAAATAGGCATCTTTTTCACAACACGAATTACTTCATCATTAAAACCAGTTGATGGAGATCGTAAAATTTCAATTTGATCAATTGCTCCATTGCTATTCACAACAAACGAAACGAAAACAATACCCGTGATGCCATTCTCCCGCTCGTAAACTGGGAAATGTAAATTCTTACTAAAGAATCCAAAAAGTGCTTCTTCTCCTCCAGGAAATTCAGGCATTACTTCCGCAACATCAACAGCTTCTGGTTTCTTTCCTGAACCGCCACCCTCCGGATCCTTACCTTTTCCATCGCCACCACCTATAGGCAAAACAGGACCGGGACCACCTTTCCCATTGGGATTGTATTCAGCAGTATCGTTCTTAATTTCCTTTTTATCGGGTTGAATAATAGGAGTAACTGTGGGTGTTGGCGTTGTATTTTGCTTGTTTAATTTATCGGAACCTGCTGGAGGAATTACATTTTTCTCAGAGGACTTAGGCGCTTCTGGTTTATCAGGGAGTTCTATTTCAAGGATTTTAAATTCGTGCTTCTCAGCCAATTTTTTATTGATATCGGCAATAGAAGGAACATAACTTTTACCCGTTAAATACATGGCGGTAACAATAGAGAGTACCAATCCTGCTGAAAAGAAAAAACCGGTGATTACATTACGGTCATAATCGCGGCGAATGGCAAATGCACCATAAGCGCGGTTGCGGTGTTCAAATACAATCTCATCCAGAGAAAGCTTCGATTGGTTGTGGTTTTCGGTTTGCATAACGTTGGATTTTAAAACGAGTATGCACCCATAACGCTGAAGGTTCACCTAAAAATATACCTTCATGGGAACAAAAAAATGACATTATCGGATTTTATGCTCTTGGATGGAATTCGGTAATTACCTGACGCAAATATTCACGATCTAAATGCGTGTATATTTCGGTGGTGGTAATGGATTCATGCCCCAACATTTCTTGCACAGCGCGCAAATCGGCTCCGCCCTCAACGAGTGAAGTAGCAAAGGAATGACGGAAAGTATGCGGACTTATTGATTTCTTGAGGTTGATTTTCAGAGCAAGATCTTTAACCATGATAAAAACCATCACGCGACTCAAGCGACTTCCACGTCGGTTTAAAAAAACGATATCCTCCTCCCCTACTTTTACCGGAATATGCACTCGGCAATTATCGAGATATTCAATAATCCGCTTTCTTACCAAGGAACCTGCTGGAACAATGCGCTCTTTATTTCCTTTTCCAATGACTTTCACAAATTCGGCATTGAAATGCAAATCTGAAATTTTTAGGTTTACCAATTCCGACACGCGCAAACCACAACTGAACAAGGTTTCCAAAATGGCTCGGTTACGTTCACCTTCTGCTTTACTCAAATCAATTGCGGCTATCAAATTGTCGATGTCTTGAATATCGAGTGTATCAGGAAGTTTTCGTCCCAACTTGGGTGCATCGAGTTGATCGCATGGATCGGTATTGATAATATTTTCGAGCAATAGGTATTTGTAAAAGGCACGTAAACCTGAAATCATTCTTGCTTGCGATGTAGGTAACATCCCCAATTCGGCGGCCCATTTAACCAGGCCTTTCAAATGTTCAGCTTCCACTTTTTCGGGTGAAACATTCAATCCATGCACTTCAAAAAACTGAACAAGTTTATCTACATCTCGCACATACGCCTCAACAGAATTGGGCGAAAGCGATCGTTCCAATTTGAGGTATGCTTTGAATCCTTTAATTGTTGAGGACCAGTCCATTTCTTATGTACTTTTGAGGCAAGATGAAATTACATATCATTAACGGACCAAATTTAAACCTTCTTGGCATTCGCGAACCAGAGATTTATGGAACGCAAGGATTTGATGCATTTTTCGAACAATTGCAATCCGAATTTCCTGATCATGAAATCAGTTATTTTCAAAGCAATGTAGAAGGCGAACTCATTAACAATTTGCAGGCAGAAGGTTTTTCGGCTGATGGAATTATTCTAAATGCAGGTGCATACACGCATACTTCCATTGCCATTGGAGATGCTGTTGCTGCAATTAAATCACCCGTGTTGGAAGTGCATATTTCGAATGTGTTTTCCCGTGAAGAATTCCGACATGTGAGTTACATTGCGCCCAAAGCCATTGGAATTATCTCGGGCTTGGGATTAAACGGTTACCGTCTGGCGATTTTGCATTTTCTTTCTTCAAATAAATAAATCAATTGTGATAAGTATTACCATCAATGCAATTTCGAATAAGGGTTATGAGCTTGTTACATCGCAAAATATATTCAACAAAACGAACCTCATTTAAAATGATTTTCCGACAAAAACCTCTGGAGAATGAAGCAATTTTTTGAAACATATAAAGATTATCCAAAACTCTCAACACTGTTGAGAGAATTAAGTTGGTCTAATAACTTGACAATTTTCACTCGATGCAAAACAATTGCAAACTCTTAATTTCTCTGAGTCATTTCGTTAATAATCCCCACCTTCACCAAGCGGCAATATGTTAATCTGGATAATTTATTGATGAAAAACATCCTCCTAAGCAAAGTTCGGCATCTGCCTAAAATTCAATTCAATATTCAGGATGATTCTGTTGAAATTTCAATCATTGAAAATACTCCAGAACACACGCCACCTGTATTCAGAGCAATTTCACCCGACGATTATATTGAACTAGGCAAACATTTTCAAGTTCGGAAAAATGAATTTGATGAAATCCAAAAAGAAATTGATAACACACGCACCTTACTTGCTTTAAAGAAACAGGAATTACAGAATTTAGAAAACGGTCTGCTTGGTTCATTTTTCAATAAAACGGAGATAAAAAAAGCAACACAAGAAGTTTCCGGAACAACAACCCTACTAAATGAATTAAGCAAAGTTCAACAAACAATTTGCGTCGAGATCAATTTCAACCTTGGAACTGATCAATCGGAATTATATAATCAGGCCATTGCATCATTTCAAAAGTTAATTCAATCTGACAAAATTTGGAACATTGCAGATACGATAGAGAATGAATCTGGGGCTGCAAAGCAATTGGTCGACCGGAGAATTGTTGATTTCAACTACAACCCAATCAATTTTATAAACTCATCTTATCAGCCCATACTGTTCCGAACATATTCGGATACGTTCATTTGCATTTATCCTGCATTTGTGTTGGTTTGCAATGCTAACAAAATCCCGTTTTTAATTCCAATAAACCAATTGGATTGCCTTTTTGCCTCCCAACGTTTCATGGAAAACGAGGTTGATATTCCAAAGGACTCCAAAATCATTGATCAAACCTGGTACGAATTAAATAACGATGGATCTAAAAACCTATTAGCAGAAAATAACAAGAGTATTCCCATTGTGGAATATGGAAACATCGAAGTAATCGCTCGCGGTTATAAACTGAAAGAAGAGTTTCATATAAGTAATTTCAGTGCTGCTGAGGCTTCAGCTCAAGTCATTCAATCGTTTTTAAAAACTTTCGATAAAACAACAACACCCGCATTATCTGAAGATGAATTTAATCAAATAAAAACTTTTGCCGATAAACACCTTTTAGTTTATGCGAATCTAGAAAAGCAGCAGGATGCCTTGTTTGAATTGTATAAGAAGTCGAACATCAAAGAATTTCCATTTACTATTCCGATGGAGATGCTCGAATATTTCTTCTTGCTCGATTTGATGAGCTGCTTTAAAATTTCGTCAAACATTGAGAAAACGAAGTCGAAAGAATCGTTTGTTTTACACTATATCATTGCCAAAAAGAAAGGTTTTGTGGTGGATGATTATGCTCAACATGCTATTTTTTATTCACCAAAACTGATCGATCAGTACGAAAAAATCATTGTTCAATTGGGTCCAGAAGCCGATGAGGCCATCGAAGCAGAAACAACCTTGTACTTATCGACTTTGTTAAACCTATTTAATAAAGATTTGGATATTGAATACCGTTCGAGTTTGTATCGCTTTGCTTCCATTGTAGTGAAGATTGATGGGAAAGTAAGCAAAAAGGAAGAAGCTGCTTTGATACGAATCATGGTTAGTCCACCAGAAAATGTTGAACTTTCTCCTGTCAAACATTCCCCAACAATTGATCAACCGAACGAAACTTCCGTTGAAACCGCATTGCAAGCTCTGAATGAATTAACGGGCTTGACTGCTGTAAAAGCCGAAATCAATACCTTAATTAATTTCATCAAAGTGCAAAAGGCGCGCGAAGAAACCGGACTTAAAACCACTTCGCTTTCATTGCACATAGTTTTTACAGGAAATCCAGGAACAGGAAAAACCACTGTGGCCCGAATCGTTGCTCAAATCTACAAAGCACTTGGCGTTTTAACTCAAGGTCAATTAATTGAAACCGATCGTTCGGGATTAATTGCCGAATACGTTGGACAAACAGCGGTGAAAGTGAATACGACTGTCGATTCAGCTTTGAATGGCGTTTTATTTATCGATGAAGCGTACTCTATTGTGGGCGATAAAGACGACAGCTTTGGGAAAGAGGCCGTTTCAACGTTGATTAAACGCATGGAAGACGATCGGAAGAATTTGATTGTAATTCTTGCCGGTTATACAGAGCAAATGAATACGTTTATTGAAACTAATCCAGGCTTCAAATCGCGCTTCAATCGATACATAGATTTTTCGGATTATACCCCCGAAGAGTTATTGGCAATCTACAACAGCATGAGTTTAAAGCTTGATTTTCTATTGACAGATAAAGCCAAATTGAAATTGGAACAAGTGGTTAAGGATGCATACACAAACCGAGATGAAACATTTGGGAATGGCCGTTATGTCCGTAATTTATTCGAGAAGTCGATGGAGATGCAAGCCAACCGCATTGCAGGTATTGGAAAACTCACCAAAGATTTATTACGCACCATTGAAGAAATAGACATTCCAGATTGATAGATTTGCATTTAAAATGAAACGATATTTTATTTCTGGAATTGGAACAGGTGTTGGGAAAACGGTCATGAGTGCATTACTCTGTGAAGCATTGCAAGCCGATTATTGGAAACCGATTCAAGCCGGCGATTTGGAAAATTCCGATACGCTAACTGCTAAACGTTTGATTTCGAATTCCAAAACCTATTTTCACAAAGAAGCTTATCAACTTCCCTTTGCACTTTCGCCGCATGCTTCGGCCGAGAATGCTGGGATGGAAATAGATATTTCTCAAATTCAAGTTCCCCATACAAACAATACTCTTGTCATTGAAGGCGCCGGTGGCTTGATGGTTCCAATCAATTACGATACTTTATTTATCGATTTATTGCCGCTTTGGACTGTAGAAGTTGTATTGGTTTCGCGGCACTATTTGGGCAGCATCAATCACACTTTACTCAGCGCAGAAATTTTAAAACAACGAAACATTTCGGTGAAAGGGATTGTTTTTAATGGCGATGAAAATCATCAAAGCGAAAAAGTTATTTTGAAACTCTCCGGTTTGAAAATGCTTGGACGAATTCCTGAAACATCCACCATCGACAAACATTTTATTCAAACTCATGCCTCAACATTTTCGAATCTATGAATTTGAGTCAACGCGATAAAGCCGTTATCTGGCATCCTTTTACACAGGCTCAAACTGCTAAAGATCCTATTGCCATTGTTAAAGCAGAAGGCATTTGGTTGTATGCCGAAGATGGCCAACGCTATCTCGATGGAACTTCCAGTTGGTGGGTAAACGCTCATGGTCATGCTCATCCATATATCGCGGAACAAATTGCTCAACAGGCAGCTCAACTTGAACACATCATTTTCGCAGGATTTACCCATGAACCCGCTGTTTTACTTGCCGAAAAATTAATCACTGTTTTATCCGGAAATCAATCGCGTATTTTTTATTCCGATAATGGTTCTACGAGCGTGGAAGTGGCACTCAAAATGGCTTTGCAGTTTTATTTCAACAAAGGAGAAGAACGAACCAAGATTCTTGCATTTTCGAATGCTTATCACGGCGATACATTTGGAGCTATGTCGGTGGGAGCGCGTAATGCGTTCAATGCGCCATTTGGAAAATTACTTTTTGAAGTGATGCATGTGGACGCTCCTGAACAAGGCAATGAAGTAAGCTGCATTGAAGAATTTCGGAACATTTTAAAAATTGAAAAACCGGCTGCATTTATATTCGAACCGCTTGTTCAAGGGGCAAACGGAATGCGTATGCACAGTTCAAATGTATTAAGCGAACTCATTGCACTTTGTCGGGAATACGAAGTTTTAACTATTGCCGATGAGGTGTTCACCGGATTTTATCGAACAGGAAAACGTTTTGCTTGTGACCATCTAACACATCAGCCCGATATCATGTGTTTATCGAAAACACTTACCGGTGGAACTTTGCCTTTAGGCGTTACAGCCGCACCCGAATTTGTGTACGATGCATTTTTAAGTAACGATAAGTACAAAACTTTTTTTCACGGACATTCTTTTACCGCTAATCCCATTGCTTGTCGGGCTGCTTTGGCCTCGCTCGAATTGCTGCAAAAACCCGCATGCTTGATCAATATTCAGCAGATTGTATTGAAGCATCAACAATTTGCCGATGAATTAAAAGGACATCCGCGAATTACCGAAATACGGATATTAGGTACCATTATCGCGATTGAGTTAAAGACCGATGAGGAAAGAGGCTATATGAATCCTATTTCGGATCATATTACCGAGTTTTTTCTTGTTCGAAATATTTACTTGAGGCCACTTGGAAATGTTATTTATTGTACACCTCCATACATCATAACAGAATCGGAGCTAGAACTCGTTTACAATGCAATACGTGCTTACCTCGAGCAATAAATTTTCAAAGCTTCATCTAATAAACCTCTTATTATTGATATTTTTGCCCCATGAAAAAAACGGCATTTGAATCGGATCGCATAGTTGTAAAAGAGAGTTCGGAGGAATTCGAGATTACCATCAGTGGAAAAATTCCTCAAAATCAATTTGTTGTTTTAAGTGCTTGGTTAGTTTTATGGACCATTGCTGGTTTGTATGTAATTACTCAACTTTTTGTACCTCAGCCCAATGAAATTCGAATTTTCATTTTCGTTTGGCTCATTTTCTGGGCGTACTTCGAATACAAAGTGGCTACAGCATGGCTTTGGCGAAAGAATGGCCGAGAGATATTTCGAATTCAAAAAGACAAAGCTGAATTGCGTTTCGAACGATCTAGAGGTGGAAAAAGTAATGAATTTAATCCTTCAGAAATCGTTAAAATTTCAAACCTCGAACCTCAAAAAGGACTTTTTATAAAAAATTATTTTTCTTCTTTTTGGGTTGTTGGTGGAGAATCAATTTCCATTGAATATCAGGGTAAATTATATCTTTTTGGCAGACAAATTTCACAGCAAGATGCAGAACTTCTCATCCGCAAAATTAAAAACCGCTTGAAAATTTAATTGCTTGCATCAGTTTTGAATTGCCGATTTTGAATACTATCTAAAATTTCCTTGTTACGTATTTCCCAATATTGATTCCAAGTGACGAGGGAATCTTGAACGAGACCATGCGATTTATTATTTGATGGATGATGTAGTTTTTCGAGTAACTGCAAAGCTTTTCGTTTATCACCAGATTCCAATGCCGAATGAATTGATTGGTCTAATTCGATAAGATCCAGGTGTTTGTTCTCATCCTGAAATCGCTCAACATAAAGCCAAATTGAAACAAAAAGTAAAATTGGTATAACTATCCTAAAAAGCCAGGTAGTCCATGGAGTATTTTTTTTATCTTTCATCACACATCTGCATACCAACCTATTCTAAACCGACCATTTTCGGTATAATGATACGATTGCATTGTAGGTGAATATTTAATGGGAGCCCTAAGTTGGACTCTCATGAAACTGATATAATTATGAAGCGATCTGTTGGACATACCCATTTTAATAGCAAATGTAGTAGGCGTGCCCGTGGCATTTCTTCGAATAAGCATATCCATTCGTTCAATCTTGTTCAAATCCATATTTTGCAAAAATGAATCCTTTCACTGAAAATTATTTTCAGTCTACAGAACTTACTTTGAATAAACGAATAAATATAAATAATATACCAAGGGGGATGAATAATTTAGAAAATGACGAACATCTATCAAATTCACCGCCTGACATCCATGCTAATCATAATGAGCCGGCCAATTTGAGCAATTGGTATATAATTCACATGCCGGAGCTCCTTTTTCTGGCCTACCACATAGTTGAAAATGAAGAAGATGCAGAAGATATTGTTTCTGGATTTTTTGAAAAAATAGTACGATTGACTAATGAAAATAGTCATTCATTAGTACTCAGTTCAGATTTTGACCTTTTAGGATATTTTAGAATTTCAATTAAAAATGCATGCCTTGATCATTTAAGGAGAAAGAAGATAAAAATTAAAATTCTTTCACATTTAGAAGACACACTTCAATATTGGCAACAACCCGAAGTGAATGAATTGATGGAAGACGAGCGCATTGAATTTTTACTTTTAAATTTACCTTTGCGAGAGCGTCAAATTTTTAAAATGCATTTTGATGGCATGAAAAACCATGAGATATCTGCTGATCTTGGGCTATCAGAAATTACTGTTCGTAATACATTGCATAATGCACGCAAACGAATTCGCAGCATGTGGAAAACATTTATGCGCTAATTATGGAAAATACCAGATCTACACATGAATTTCCCGATTGGACTGAATTAAAAATGCTGTTCAGCGGAAAACTATCACTCAAAGAAGAGAAGTTTATCATCATGCGCATTCAAAAATATCAACCATTGGATGCCGCAGCTTTTGGATTAAAGTCTTGGCTTGAAAAACATGAATACAACATTAAAGCAGCATACAAATGGACTCAACTTGCTAAAGAGCGAGCGAGTATCATTAAGAAAAAATAAAAACATTCTTGACGTATTATTATAAAGACTATCAAAGCAACATACTGTTACATTACTTTTAAAAGCCTAAACTTCAATCGCTCTTTTAATTCCCTAGCTTTACGAACATTTTTCAAATCAATTTTACATGTCAGATATTCGGATTGGATCGAAAGTACGTTTGTTAAATGAAGTGGGCGAAGGCATTGTAACCGGTTTCAACAAGCAAGGATTGGCCTTGGTGATGTTGGAAGAAGGATTTGAAATTCCATACTTACCAAAGCAACTAGTTGTTGTGGGAGGCAGTTCAAATACTAACACTACTTCCGAAACCAATACACATGCAGGGTATCAGGCAACATCCTTAAACGAGTCGGTTTATCTAGGTTTTGTTTTGGAGGGTATCGTGAAAGATCAACCTAAAATTTCGGCGCGTATTTTAAATCAACGAAAAGAGTCATTTCTATTTGCATTATACAGCGAAACAGACCGTGTTTTCACCTTGGAATGCAGCGGTGAACTTGGAGGAGGAAGCAGCAAAACATTCTTTACAGGAATTCTTCCCGAACTCTTGAATCGCGATCGTTTTTATATGCAGTTGCAACCTCTAACCGGGAATACTTCAGTCATTCCATCGCAGTGGTCGGGTTATGTGAAACACCAAACACCGGCAATGATTGAACCGGCAACCTGGCCACAGCAAGTAGTGTTTTCAGAACGTGCTTTGCTTATTGAAATCTATCCCGAAAAAGGAGGTAATCAAAGCAAAACGCCAAACAAAGATGCAATCATTCGTAAGCCTACCACCCTATCGCAAGACTGGCTACTAAAGCAAGGACGTGATGGCAATTACGAAGTGGATTTACACATTGAAGAATTATTGGAAGACACTGCCGGTATGGATAATACCGAAATAATTCGTTATCAATTAAGGCATTTTGAGAAATGCATGGACGAAGCCAAACGCAGACCTATTAAACGCTTTGTGGTAATTCATGGAGTTGGTAAAGGCAAACTGCGTGATGAAATTCGCAAACTTTTAAAAGCTGATTCCATTGAACATTACGATGCAGCACTTTCGAAATATGGGTATGGTGCTACTGAAATTTTAGTGAAATAATTCCTAACAATAAAGACTTATCCAATGAAAACAAGACTACTATTACTAACGCTAATGTTTCAAACAGGATTAGCATTTTCACAAGTGAATACCCGAAACGAAGATGATGTATTAAGCTATTTAATGCGTAATACATTTTACACCTCCGAACTTGGTGAGAATACCGTTTTTATTAATTACGATGAAATAAGTATTTACAACACATACGGCTTGATTATAAGCAATAGCAATGGTGATAAACAATACTATATTAACGTTTCCGTGCAAATTGGTGCATATTCTGCCGAAGTCACAAGTATGGGTTTAGATGGCAAGAACTTCAATTTTGAAGTGAGTTCTAGCGGACAAGTAAGTATTGAGAGTGTTGTTTTTCGTAGGAAGTAATAGGTGAAAATTTCTGCATTTCATTTTCAATGGTTAAGCATCTCGTTCTGATAATCTTCATCAGCTCATTTCAGAAGAAAGTATTTGGACAAGCAATTACTTCGGACACCAATTTTATTTCAAGAAACATTTCGGGAGGAGTTTATCAGGCTGTATTTATTGATAAGAATCCAAATTCCATCTATTACAATTGGATTTGCGATTTCTCATTCGACGACTCGGATTCTCTTTCCTATCTGGAATCATTGCATGCAATCTTTAAAGACACATTACACAAATTCTCGAAACCCAAAATAAGCGAAGAACTACCCAAAAACTGGTGCGGATTAGAGTCTTACAAAAACAACTATTACCTATACGCACCAAGCGATTGGGGAAACAATTCGAACCTTTTGATCTCCGATAGTACAATCGTTGAATATTTCATGGATGGACCTTATGCTTATGTCATTGAACGGTTTAATAGAATAAATGAAACCACCTTCGAATTTGATGTTAGAAGTGCATATAGTACCATCATTAAAATGACCATTTACGTTATAGACTCGAAAAATCAAGTGGCTATTGTCGACAAGCAAGAAAATGAAACGCATGAATACAGACTCTTGGTCAATAAAACCTATGCAAGACATTTTCCCATCATTGTAAATTATTGCAAATTCCAAAAGATGCGGGAATTTCAATTTGACATGCCCGATTACCTGAAATTATTGGGAATAAGTAAATAAGGCAATGATTCATCTAGATTCCCGAAATCGATTCATCTCGATGTTCAAATGCATTTACCTATGCGATATTAAAAAATTGAATTGCGATTAATTATTTAGGACCAGTGATTAGGGTTTTTCTGGCAAGTTCAAAAACCACTTAGGAATCGGCTCTTCCTTCTCGTTCTCATTACTCTCACCCAAAAAGATACGTCCTCGCTAATTCCTTGTTGGGCCTTTCCTCCAATAAATTTGCGAATTTCAGAATTCTCTTTCGAGTATTGATTCCAAGCTCTCATTCCCATTCGGGTTTTGTGATTCCGTTTTCATGAAATATAAATTGAATTAAAGGATTATGAATTGGTGCTTGTTACATCATCATTTCAAAGTTAACTGATTTTTCAATAGACCTTCTCTAGTTTTTTTTAAGAAAAACCTAATTAGTAAATCCAAACCTTTTCGAGATTGCCCACGCTAGGGATAGAAGCGGCAACCCGCAAGCCATTTTGGGCTGAGGACTATAGCGCATAGCCCGACCCAAAATCCGTGTTTTTCGAAACGGGATTTGGGGAGCGCCCAAAGCAACATTTTCGTTCCCGTATTGCTTTGAATTAAAATCTATCTTTGCCACAAACAGTCTGCCTTGTCGCGAGGTATTTACAAAAGTACCGCGAGGAAAGTCCGGGCAACACAGAGCATCCTGCTTCCTAACGGGAAGGCTGTGGACGGGAAACCAACCACTGACAGCAAGTGCCACAGAAAAAATACCGCCATTTTTTCGGAAATGGTAAGGGTGAAAACGCGGGGTAAGAGCCCACGACGCATTTGGCGACAAGTGTGATGGTAAACCTCAGGAGTTGAAAGTCCAAATAGGCAAGAGATGAGGCTGCTCGTCTAAGATCTTCGGATCGCTCTTGCGGGTAGGGCGCTAGAGCCTGCTGGCGACGGCAGGCCCAGATAAATGACAAGGGTTGTTCTTTCGGGAACAATACAGAACCCGGCTTATAAGACTGTTTTATTTTTCTTCTAATGGAGTGAGTTTAGGTTGGAATACAAAAATAATCGCCGCTTTCTTCATTTTATCAACAAAGAATTTTAGTTTGGCGTTTTCGATTTACAAATTAATTTCATAGTATTGATAGGCATTTCAGGAGATTAAAACGGAACCAACGAGATGTGTCGGAAGCGTAGTGAATAAGTGTACCTTTGCGGCTCAATATATATAATGACTACTTTTTCTGAATTGGGGCTCCGTCCGGAGCTTCTGGAGGCAGTAACCCAGATGGGGTTCACGACTCCAACACCTATCCAGGAGCAGACAATACCGCTGCTTACTGAGAACATTACCGACCTTGTTGCACTTGCTCAAACCGGAACCGGCAAAACTGCTGCGTTTGGATTGCCATTGCTAAACATTATGGATGAAGAACGCCGCACTCCGCAGGCGCTTATCCTCTGCCCTACCCGCGAACTCTGCATGCAGATTACTAAAGATTTAGAAGCTTTTTCTTCGAAAATGCCTTTGGTGAAAATTGTTGCCGTTTACGGAGGAACTGCAATTACCACACAAATTAGCGCCATTAAACGCGGTGTTCAAATTGTTGTGGCCACCCCAGGACGCTTGAAAGATCTTATTGATCGTAAAGCCATTGCTTTGGGTCAAGTGGAAACTTTGGTTCTCGATGAGGCTGACGAAATGCTGAACATGGGCTTTCGCGAAGACATCGATTACATCTTAGCTACTACACCTGAAGAAAAGCAAACGTGGTTGTTTTCGGCTACTATGCCTTCGGAAGTTGCTTCTATTTCGAAACGTTACATGGTTTCTCCAGTGGAAATTTCTGTTGGAAAGAAAAACCAAGGTGCGAGCAACATCAGCCATGTGTATTATATGGTGAGCAACCACAACCGTTACAACGCATTAAAACGTATTGCCGATAATCACCCGGATATTTACGGAATCATTTTTTGCCGTACGAAAATTGAAACGCAGGAAATTGCCGAAAAGCTAATCAAAGATGGATACAATGCCGATTCTTTGCATGGCGATTTGAGTCAGGCACAACGCGATGCTGTAATGCGCAAGTTCCGTAACAAGAACCTGCAAATGCTTGTAGCAACCGATGTTGCAGCTCGTGGAATTGATGTAGATAGCATTACGCACGTTATTCATTACAACCTTCCCGACGATTCGGAAAGCTATACACATAGAAGTGGAAGAACTGCACGTGCGGGTCGTTCTGGAATTTCTTTGGCTATTATTACACCGCGCGATATCAGCAAGATTCGTCAGGTAGAACACCGCATTGGAACACAGTTTACACACAAGCAAGTTCCAACCGGAATTGAAGTATGCGAACAACAACTTATTTACCTTGCAAAGAAAGCGCATGATGTTGCGGTAAACCCAGACATCGAACAATACCTTTCTTCTATTCTCGAAACATTTGAGGATATGAGCAAGGAAGAAGTTCTGAAAAGTTTCCTTTCACTTGAGTTTAACCGCTTTCTTGAATATTACAAGAATGCATCCGACCTCAACGAAAATCGCGGACAAGGTTCTGAACGCGGAGGAAGAACAGCTGGTGTTGCAATGACTCGTTATTTCGTGGGTGTTGGTGAATTGGATGGTTTTGATAAATCAGGCATGGTTCGCTTGCTTTGCGATACAACTGGATTACCAAACGAAAAAATTGGAAAGATTGAATTACGCAGAAGCTTTTCATTCTTTGAAGTTCCGCCTCAATTCGAACATATCGTTGAATCGAAATTTGAGGAATTCGCTGTTAATGGAAGATCTGTAAGAATTGAGAAAACCGTTGGCGATAGCGGCGGAGGCGAAAGACGCAGCGGTGGCTATGGTGGTGGTGGAAGTGCTGGCAGCAAAAGCTGGTCAAATGATCGTCCATCAGCTGGCAAATCGCGTCCGTTCCGTGAGAAAGAAAGTGGCGGCGGCGGATACCGTTCTGGAGGAGGATCTTCGAGCGGTGGCGGCGGTTTTAAAGGAAGAAAGAAATATTAATTTCTCGATACAGGTTTAACGCTTGATTACCTGACGTTTGAACGTATTGCTAGAAGTACTTAGCGATACTACATATTGTCCGGCACTCAAGCGTTTTACTTTTTCTAATTGCAAGAGATTGTTGATATACGGATACACATGCACACTTTCTTCTGCAATTTGCTTCCCCGAAAGTTTGAATATTTTCACTTGTACATCTTGCTCTTTGGTTGAGAAAAACTCAATGGTAACTCCTTCAATAAAAGGATTTGGATAGACGTTCACCAAACTATCTTGAACCTCTTTATTCAATTTGAGTTGAGAAAGAATGGAATGTGCGAGCAAGAAATCCGGAATACCGAATCCTTTTTTCTCATCTGGAGTTGCGAACTGATCAGCACTCTGTTCAATTGCTTTAAATACTTCCATCGATTTGGCTTCGGGATGTGCTTGCCATAAACATGCTGCCATGCCTGCTAAGATGGGAGATGAAAATGAAGTTCCATTCGATTTCCCTGGCAATCCTGAAGAATTAATCACCCAAGACAATTCACCCATTGCAGAAACATTGGGTTTAATGCGGCCATCGAATGTTGGTCCTTGCGAACTGAATGAAGCATAATTACGTTCTGCATCAACAGCACCAATACTTAATACACTATCTGCATCCGCAGGAGCGCCCACGTATTTCCAAGGATCGGCACCGGAATTTCCGGCTGAATTTATTACGAGAATACCTTTGCTAGCGGCAATGTCGGCACCAATCGAAATACGGGTTGTGTTGCCATTTAAATCCGAATAGTTGTGACTAGCCGTTGAATCGTCGAACACCGTGTATCCCAGGGATGAGTTAATGATTTGTGCTCCTACGCTGTCGGCAAACTCTGCTCCACGCACCCAGTTATCTTCTTCGATCAAATTTTCCGTATCGGCATCTTCAGTTCTTAGCAACCAATATGATGCTTTGGGAGCTGTTCCAACAAATACACCCGGAATATATCCAGCCATAGTAGAAAGTACGGATAAGCCATGCGAATTATCTTCGAAAACGGAAGTTCCTCCCTGCACAAAATCATGCGTTCCGAGCAATCTTCCTGAATTTCGTAGACTATCGAAAAATGCAATTTGATCAGCATGATAAAATCCTGCATCCAAAACAGCAACGATAACACCTTGCCCTTGAAATCCCATGTTATGCAGTTTATCTCCATTCAACATTTCGATTTGCACATTGGCATTTCCATAAAATGCCTCGCTATTTTGTTTTAAAGCGAGTTGCTGCTTTGCAAGCTCTGCTTCATTTTGTTCGTATTGTTTCACCAAATCTTCCATGAACTGCTCGGCCGGTGTTTTCTTTTTTAGCTTTGCTACTCTGCCCGATTTTACAACAAAAGGCAGGGAACGGATACTTGCCATGATGGATGTATCTTCCACTTGAATGGTTATGGCGTTAAACCATTTCATACGATTCAGCACTTGCGCACCTGTTGCAGCAACTGCTAAGACATAGCTTGGATTTACAGGAAGATCGTTTTCCTTGAGTTCGACTCCTTGTTGCGATCGACGCTGCATTGATTTTACAGAAAGAAAAGCTGACGGGTTCTCTAAACTGTAAGGAGAATTAATACGATCGCTGAATTGAATCCAATATTTACTGGGTGCTGTTTGCGCATTTACACTTACTGAAGAAGCTGTTAGCACAATAAAGAGAATGAGTATTTTTTTCATTATTCGGTTCCTATTTCGATGGCTTTCATTGTAAAGACTAAGCCACTTTTGATTTCATTGGTTGGTACGATGTACTTTACATCCACAAATTTCTTGTAAATCATTCCGACATTCTTGGCAAATACTTCGGTATTGCGGTACTCGGAAACAAGATTTACTGGGTCGGTATTTTCTACCGTTATGGTTGAGTCGAATTGCATGCTATCGATTGAAAATGCCTCATGCACTTTGCTGTATACAACCGTTCTTGCATCCAGGGAATTGAGTGCGTTTGTGTTCCACTGAAGACTTTCTCTCACTGGGAAAACCAATTTAATAAAGCGCAAATCTTCTTCCACCTTTTCAACTTGCACATCGGTTTTAACAAGCGACCAAACATCCTTTAAATACCAATTCAATGTGTCTGCCGGTTTTTTCCAACGTTCAACACGGATAGCATTTCGGCCGGAATTATCGACAAAGGTTGACTGAAAATACTCTTTTATCAAAAAGGAGTTTGTATCTATCGATTGGTTAAAATCGTCGTAAATGATAGAATCGCATTCATATATAATGTATGAACCAACGGCATCGTTGAAATATTCACGATAAGATTGTTCAGGTAGTTGGATTGTATCTTTCTTGCAAGAATTTGCAGTAAGCAATGCACATACAAGCAAACTGAAAAGGAATATTCTTTTTACCATGCTTTATTTTTTAATAAAACCTCCACCTACTAAATCGTTTCCTTCATAGAAAACTGCTGATTGTCCGGGTGCAACACCAGATACAGCATCGAGAAAGTCGACTTGCATTGATCCATCCGAATGCATATTCAGCAAACTCATGGAGCCATCGTGTTTATAACGAATTTTGGTAAGTGCGTTAAAATCTTCGGGTAGTTCTGCATATTTCATGAGGTTCACATCCCGAACCTGCATGCTGTGTTTTATCAACTCATCTTTCTCACCTAAAATAACCGTATTTGTCTCGGGGTTGATATCGAGAACGAATGCTGGATAACCGAGTGCGATTTCCAAGCCTTTTCTTTGTCCAATAGTGTAAAAGGGATAACCGCGATGTTTACCTACTATGGTTCCATCGGAAAGCACAAAATCTCCACCATCTACTTGTTCTTCCAAGCCAGGAACTTGTCGTTTCAAAAAGCTGCGGTAATCGTTATCGGGAACAAAGCAAATCTCGTAGCTCTCGCTTTTATTGGCTATATCGACGAAGTCACTTTCAATGGCCATTTGACGAATATCCGTTTTGTGAAAACCTCCCAGTGGGAAACGCGTGCGTGCTAAACTCTCTTGGCTTAATCCCCAAAGAACATACGACTGATCTTTACTTAAATCGAGTCCGCGCGAGATAACGTAACGACCATTGTCTTGCCATCGTTGTTGGGCATAGTGTCCTGTGGCAATGAATTCACAATCGAGCATGTCGGCACGTTTAAGTAGCGCATCCCATTTAATATGTGTATTGCATAGCACACAAGGATTAGGCGTACGACCTGCAATGTATTCATCAACGAAATTGTTAATGATGTAATTCCCAAATTCACCACGAATATCCAGAATGAAATGTGGGAATCCGAAACGAACTGCCAAGCTGCGCGCATCGTTGATAGAATCGAGACTGCAGCATCCTGTCTCTTTTTTCCCTCCACCCGAACTGGCATAATCCCATGTTTTCATGGTAATTCCAATTACTTCGTAGCCTTCTTCATGCAACATCATAGCAGCAACAGAACTGTCTACTCCCCCACTCATTGCAACTAATATCTTTCCGTGCTTGCTCATTGTCCTGGTAAAATTTCTTTCTCGTCTTTGTCGAGTTTTTTCAAATTGAGGATGTTTGGTTTATCCGAAACACCATCTTTAAACACTTCAGTCTCGGTTAAGTTCCCTGTTTCATCAAAATGATACCACGTACCTTGGCGAATATCATCGACGTAGTTTCCACTTAACTTCATTTTCCCATTTGCATGGTAATAGCTAGTCTTTCCGTGTTGTTTTCCTTCCTTGAATGATGCAATAAGTCGTTTGGTTCCATCTTCAAAATACTGCCCCCAAAAACCATTTTTCTGATCGTTCAAATAGGATATTTCTTCAGAAACAGGGCCTTCTGGATAATAGATAAACCAAGTTCCTTCGCGACTTCCCTTTTTATAAACTTCTCTTGAAAGAACTTGTTTTTGTTCGTTGTAATAGGTCCAAGTAGAATCTTTTTTTTGTTCGTAATAATTGCCATCCGAAATAATAAATCCTTTTGGATCAAATCCTTTCGCATGTGAATGACGGCCTTTATCGGAATAATAGCAGACCATTTTCAAAGCACCCGATTCTTGGTAATACCGAAAAACTCCCTCGGGCTGATCGTCCTTAAAATTGCCTTCGTAACGCGGAGTTCCGTCTGGAAAATTCTTTCTCCAAAACCCTTGTTTTTTACCTTGCGCATCGGTTTTATTCAATTCGGCTTGAGCAAATGAAACACTTGTCAAACCAAAAAGAAATAAGAAGAGGAAATGAGATTGAATGTGGCGTATCATAATCGTTTACAAAAATAGTTAAACTTTCAGTACAGAAGATTTATCACGGTTTTTCTAATTGCAGATCAAATTGGTTTGTATTTCCAGCGGCATCAATCGATTCTATCTTTAACGAATGCATACCGGAATTTAGTTCATCAGGAAAATGATAATTCCATTCTCCCACATTATTTCCAGGTTCTAATAAAATCCAGTTCCCATCAAGTTGAGATTGAATGGATGTAATTCCCGAAAGCTCGTCTTTGATTAGTAAATGTATGGTGCCAGATGCTGTTGGCTTTACAACGATTTTTTTCCTCTTTTTGAGAATCACCTGCGGAACAACTTTAATTGTTGGAGCAATGGAATCGATGAGCACTTGGAAATCTCCGAATTCGCGAGTTTCCGCCTCAAGCCAATTGTTCGACCATGTGCTTTTTAGTCCGCTGAAACTGTTTCCAGATTTTCGTGCAATGATGCATTTGTTCTTCAATGAATCATATCCAATTTTAGGTTTAAAACGAATACGAACCGCTTGGTTAATAGGTATGAATTTACTACCCAATTCAATGATTGGAGAAATACCAGACAGTTGATTATGTCTAATTAATTTGAGCCATGTTGTATCGAATAACGATTCACTTTGAAATTCTGCTTCAAAATCGGGCAAAGAAACCGTTTGCAGAATGCCAGGTAAAATCATTTGATAATCGGCATTTACTCTTTTCTTAAAATTTTCGATTTGAGGGATTTGGCCTTTTACGTTGAACGAAAAGCGTGTGGAATTTTCATTCAAATCGCTGAGTAGATAAGTAATTTCATAGGTTCGATCTTCATCAAAATAGAAATATCCCCGATTTCGATTTCGTTTGTAAATACCGATCATCGAATACGAAGGCATTACACATCGTTGAATTTTACGTTTGCTGCGAAGGCGTTCAGCATAATCTTGGTATGTGTTAACACTTCGGGTTTCATCGAAAGAGAACTGATCGAAACGTGCTTGAAACACTTCTTGTGAATCGACAAAAAGCTGCACTTTAAATATTCCAGTTTTGTTTTGAATTTTCCCAATCACATCACCACCTTGAAATCCAAAACCCACCCAACCAGAAACTTGAGGTAATTTTTCATTGGAAGGAAGCCCCTTTTTCTTTGATTTTTTATTTATTACTAATGGGATGTTTAAGGTACTTTGAACATTATTAACTAAACCGTATGATTCCATTGGGAAAACTGAAACAGCAGAAATTTCAGGAGCGGTAAAATCCTTTTCGCCAAAACCAAACAATAAGGGATTTAAAATATTTTGTGAAGTTTGGTCCCGAATTTCGAAATGCAAATGAGGCCCAGTGGAAGACCCCGTGTTGCCCGACCAACCAATAAATTGCTGACGTGATATTGGGAAATCGCTCGAGTCCAAAAGAATATCTACTTCATATTCGCGACTTTGTTGTTGGATGAAGCTCTTGTATTGGTTTAGTGTATCGTTAAATTCGGAAAGATGCGCATAAACGGAAGTGAGTCCATTTGGATGATTGATATACAATGCATTACCATATCCCGAAACAGAAACTTTGATTCGGCTCACATATCCTTTTTCAATGGCAAGAATCGCTTGATTTTTACCCGCCGTTGAAACATCAATTCCTGAGTGAAAATGATTGGGCCTAATTTCGCCAAAACCAGAAGTCAACGTCAAAGGGATAGACATCGGTGAAGAAAAAATACCATTCGACAACCACTGTGCACATAGCGGAACAGCGTTCAACAAAGTAAATATCAGTAAGAATGGCCTCATGGGAATTATAAACGTCAACTTGTTGCAAATTATTAGAAGAAAGTCTTAGAATACTGCTAAAAATTAATACTTTTAAGCCCGTTAATTAACACATTAGGCAAAGGCATTATGATCGATCTTCTTGGAGAATCGGCTGTTTTAGAGGGCAAAATCAAGAAATTGATACATTTGCATACCTCGCTTAAAACAGAACATGCTGCTTTAAAGCTTGATAATGAGCAGTTAACAATAACCATCAACAAGCAAAAGGAACAAATTCTACAACTTGAGGAAGGAAATAAAGCGTTAAAACTCGCCCAAGCCCTATTGAATAATTCGGAAACGGAAGATTCTGCAGGACTAAAAGGCAAGATCAATGAGATGATCCGAGACATTGATAAATGTCTGGCTATACTGAATAAATGAACGAAGAAGTGATGCAAGAAGTGTCGATAGAATTAAACTTAGCTAACCGCAAATACCCATTAAAGGTAAAAGCGGGAGAAGCTGCTTCTGTTCAAAAAGCTGCCGAATTGATAAATTTCAAGTTGCAGGAGCTTGAAACAAAATACGGTGTAAAGGATATTCAGGATTTATTTGCAATGACCGCACTGCAGATTACTACTCAAATGATCGAAATCGAGTCGAATGTAATGGGAAATCAAGACGACATTCAAGTCCGTATACAAGACATGAATTCGCTCATTTCACAAGCATTGGAAGAACAATAGCTTTTTTCTTTTTTCAATTTTAGAAATGTCCAATTGTTTGTTTAAAAATTAAATAAACCATGGAAATACTCATTTATGCAATTGTAGCAATATTTGGACTCGGAGGAGGCTATGTATTTGCTACAACTGTTTTAAGAAAAAACATCGAGCAAAAAAGTGCGCAGCTACTTCGAGAAGCTGAAGCGGAATCGGAAGTTATGAAGAAGGACAAAATGCTTCAAGCAAAAGAGCGTTTTCTTCAATTAAAGACGGAACATGAAAAGTCGATTCAGGCAAGAAACAACGAAGTAGCGCAATCTGAAAACCGTGCAAAGCAAAAAGAAAGCATGCTTAGCCAGAAGTTGGAAGAAACCAAACGCAAACAAACCGAACTTGATACTGCCAAAGAGAGTCTAAATCAACAATTAGAGCTTGCAAACAAGAAACAAGCTGAGATAGACAAACAACATCGCAAACAGGTTGAGCAATTGGAGATAATCGCAGGATTATCGGCTGATGCGGCAAAAAGTCAGCTTGTTGAGGCATTAAAAGAAGAAGCCAAAACCGAAGCCGCTTCGCACATCAAAGACATTATTGATGAATCTCGTTTAACGGCGAATAAAGAAGCGAAACGCATTGTTGTACAAACTATTCAGCGTGTTGCCACCGAGCATGCTGTAGAGAATTCCGTTTCTGTTTTCAACATTGAAAACGACGAAGTGAAAGGTCGTATTATTGGTCGTGAAGGACGTAACATCCGTGCTATCGAAGCTGCCACCGGAGTTGAAATTATTGTGGATGACACACCTGAAGCCATCATATTAAGTTGCTTCGACCCGATTCGCAGAGAAGTTGCTCGTTTGTCCTTACACGTATTGGTAACCGACGGACGTATCCACCCGGCGCGTATTGAAGAGGTTGTTGCCAAGACCAAGCGTCAAATTGAAGAAGAAATTGTAGAAACCGGTAAACGTACCTGCATCGATTTAGGAATTCATGGCTTGCATCCCGAGTTAACACGAATGGTTGGACGCATGAAATACCGTTCATCTTACGGACAAAACTTATTACAACACTCGCGGGAAGTAGCCAACTTGTGCGCAATTATGGCTGCCGAACTTGGATTGAATGTAAAAATGGCGAAACGTGCAGGATTGCTTCACGATATTGGGAAAGTCCCTGACGATGAGCCTGAATTACCACATGCTATTTTGGGGATGAAGCTCGCAGAGAAGTACAAGGAAAAACCCGAAGTATGTAATGCCATTGGAGCTCACCACGATGAAATTGAAATGGACAGTTTAATTTCTCCAATCATTCAGGTTTGCGACGCTATTTCTGGTGCTCGTCCTGGTGCTCGCCGCGAAATTGTAGAATCGTACATCAAGCGTTTGAAAGACATGGAACAATTGGCACTTTCGTATCCGGGAGTTTCTAATACGTATGCTATTCAAGCCGGTCGTGAGCTTCGTGTGATTGTAGAAAGTGAAAAGGTAAGCGATAAAGATTCCGAAATGCTTTCGTTCAACATCTCCCAAAAGATCCAAAACGAAATGACCTATCCGGGCCAAGTGAAAGTAACGGTAATTCGTGAAACGAGGTCAGTTGCTTATGCGAAATAAGGAAATGTATTCATAAACAAATGACTCAATTCAACAATCATTGGATTGGTAAATGCATTCAGAATAATTTTCTGAATGCATTTAGTTTATGGTTTCTATTGTTCCCCTTTGATGCGTTTATTTTGCCCATTTCAATTGGGTTTATGACGCTGTATCCATTCCTTATACTGACGTTTTTATTGTTAGGGAGTTCGTTTTTCATTCCGAAGAAATTAGAATTAAAGTCCTACTTAAAATGGGCTTTATTTTTCTTCATTTCGATTGCACTTTGGGGTATTGTGATGTACAATTTTGTTGAAGGGAAAACGGAAGCGAAATTTGAAATTCGAAGTTTAATAATGCAAGCTTTATGTATTACGTTGATTTTTCAAACATTTCGCATTTTAGGTAGCGCTATATTCTTCAAACGCATCTTTCAACTATCCATTATTTTATTCATCGGATTATGTTTAATTGGCTGGTTTGAGTTTTTTGCAGGCATTCATTTGCAAGGACTTCACACCGAAAAATTACTAAAACTCCCAGCAGGAAATATTACCTATTCTCCTGTGTTTATTTACGATAACAGCAATACTTTTTTATGCTATTTATTTTCCTTAGCAATTATTATTCTGGTTACTAAGCCAGAAAAAAGACATCGATTTATTGAAGTTTCTAACATCATTTTTCAACTTCTATTTTTCTCAATCATTGCCGATTCGCGTTTTGGAAAAATCATTTCGATTGCACTATTCGCTTTCTATACAATTAGTTTCATTGACAAATCATTTATTTTAAAGCACATCAATTACCTAAAAGCAGGAGCATTCATTTTAATATGTTCGATTGGTATTTTTGCATTAAACCCAGTTTATTGGGGACCAATTTGGGAAAATGGAAATGAGTATAAATTAAATGCAATTCAAGGTATTGTTGACCTAAATGGCAAACCCCAATTTATTGCATCAGATAGTTTAATAAAGCAATATGGTAAAGAGAAAATACTTCTTGCTATGGATACATTTGAACTAAAAGGAAAATCCAACTCCAATTTAACACGTAAAAACTTGCTTTTAAATGGAGCATGGATGATTCAGCAACATCCCATAACGGGCCTTGGCCCTGGACAATATAGTTGGTATACAAAAAACAAATTTATTCCTTATGAAACAGGCACAGTGGACAGTCCTCATGAGGGTTTAACGGAGTTAACTAGTCAATATGGAATTCCATTTACATTGTATTTTATCTTTCTAATTGTTTTAACTTTTTTGCAATTTATTAAGCAAAAGAAATTCAACCTTTTTATAACAAGTCAATGGGTGTTTTGCATCGGTTTATTTTGGATAATTGCCGCAATGCCCTCGGCTTGGTTGGTTCTCAATTGTGGATGGATTTTGATTGCTATTCTGTTACTTTCACCTGAAAAAGAAATTTCAGCTAGTGGAAATTAAATCGGCTCGATCGTTTACTCAAAACTTTCTAATTCTCTTCACAGGGAATTCTATTGGACAAGCAATTCCATTTGTTTTGGCTCCATTTATTAGTCGGCTATACAAACCTGAAGAGATTGCAGTTCAGGAGAATTTTCTGGCTATGGCCTCTCTAATTGCCATTGTTGCTGCGGCCCGATTCGATCTCGCCATTCTGATTCCCAGTGATGATAAGAAAGCGAAATCTCTGTTTAGTTTATCATTCATCATTACTGCCATTGTTAGTTTATTATCACTTTCAACATTATTCTTTTCAGAACACATCGCTCAATTTTACAAAACCCCAGAATTATCAGATTACATTGCCTTTTTATCACCCAGCATTTTCTTGCTTTCCGCTTTAAGCATATACAATCAATGGGTTTTACGGAATAAAAAATATCCACTCCTTACTAGTATGAGGGTGCTACAATCGCTGGTTCAAAATTCCGGTTATGTATTATTAGGTTTTCTAGGTTGGGGGATATCGGGGCTTTTTTGGGCTTGGATAATCGGCTTATTCCTTCCCGTCTTTTGGATGTTTCTTCAAGAAAGAGGAATTTTTAAATCCCTTTCGTTTACTCGGAAAGAACTCAAGGACGTTGCCATCGAGCATCGTGACTTTCCTATGGTAAATTCGATTCATGCTTTTACAGATATACTTGCAACCCAGTTTCTACTTTATTGGCTCATTACCAATAATTTTGGAGCGCTTGCTTTGGGACTTTTTTCAGTCATGAATCGATATTTGCGTGCCCCTTTGAATTTAGTAGGAAGCGCTGTTGGGCAACTTTATTTTCGTGAAGTCGGAGCCAAACGTGGCGATGCAACCGAACAGTTAAAATTATTCTACCGATCGATTCGAATCATCTCTTTGGTAACCATTCCTGCTATGGTTATTATTTTATTGAAAGGACCGTGGATTTTTGAAATGTATTTGGGAGAAAACTGGCGTGAAGCTGGGGTTCTTGCTCAAATTATGTCGCCAGCAATATTATTCAATTTTCTTGCCTCCGTTGTTTCAACTACACCACTCATATTTGAAAAACAAAAACCTGCATACGTCATTGGTTTATCGGGGCATTTACTAAGTTTGGGCGCATTGCTTATTGGCTCACTCAGTTCGTACAATTTCCATCAAATACTTGTGGTATATTCGGGAGTCTTAAGTTTAAATTACCTATTTCTCATTTTCTGGTACAGAAGTCTCATAATTAAAGCAGCGCAATGAACATAGTTGTAAATGGACTTCCCTATTTCTCCAAAAAGCTTGTTGATGACTTGCAGTCATTTGCACCGCAACACCGTTTCCATTTTTACGATACGTACAATTCTAAATTTGCCCAATTAAAATTTGCTTGGGCACTCCGAAAAGCTGATTTAGTGATTTCAATGAATGGAGTTTCGGACCCAAGTGGCTCAATGGATTTGGCTGTAAAAATGAAGAAAAAAATCTGGCTTAATTGGGTAGGAACAGACGTTACACTTGCCATTGAACGATTTAACAAGGGCGCTATTTATCGGAAATATATTGATCAAGCAGTGCATTACACCGATTCATCTTGGTTACAACAAGAATTGAAAACAGCAGAAATTCATGCTGCACTAATTCCCTATAAATGGTTGGATGTTCAGCCCTTCACCGAAGAGTTTAATCGCCTTCAAGTATATTCATACATTGGAAAAAACAGAGAAGATTTTTACGGATGGCAAACGATCAGAGAAATTGCTCTTGCCCATCCCGAAATACCATTTATAATTGCAGGAAGTGATGGAGTCGGAATTATTGATATTCCAGAAAATGTTCAATTTAAAGGTTGGTTAAATGCTACGGAAATGAAAAATATCCGAGATGCTTCGCCCATCTTTATTCGTCTTGCCGAACATGATGGATTTGCATTAAGTGTTTTGGAAGCATTGTCGGCAGGAAGTGAAGTAATTTGGAAATATCCTCATCCCAATTGTCATCAATTATCGAATGTTCAAGCTAATTTCGATGAAGTTTTAGCACTGGTTAAAGCACGTAATCTTGAACGAAATCAAGATAACATCGCATACATTGCAAAAAATTTTCAAAGAGAGGTTGTATTGAATAATTTCATTGAAGAATTAAAGAAAATTGTCGGATAATCGCATACATATCGTCCTTGTTACTGCTTGGTTTCCACCTCGCATAAGCGTTGCTGTAAATCGCATGCAGGCATTTGCTAATTATTTGTCGAAAGATCAATTTAACCTTTCTGTCATTACGTTAAATGAGAACAATTCACCTTCTTATGAAATAGCTGAATTTGGGAAAGTATACAGAGAATTGGATACTCAACTTATTCCATTTTTAAAAAATATTCAGGGAGAAAATAAGATTCTTCATGTTTGCAAAGTAATTTGGAATGTATTGCTTCTTAAACTCATTCGTTTCCCGCATAAAAGATGGATGAAACGCGTTGAGAAGCGCTTAGAAATGATTCATCAAGACCAGCCAATCGATTTAATTATTAGCTCATTTTCTCCCATCGAAGCACATTTAGCAACATTCAATTTCCTTGAAAAACACAAAAGCGTAAAATGGATTGCGGATATGCGCGATGAGATGTCAGCAAATGGACAAATTAATAATCAAACTAGAAAACTTCTTCAAAAAGCCGAACAGAAAATAAACAAAAGAGCAGATGCAATTACCAGTGTAAGTGATCCTATACTTCAGGACATGAAACGAATCATGACAAATATTGTGGAGTTTGTTGAAATTCGAAATGGATACGATCACGAACTTGTGCCATCTCGAAATCACAATGCTGTATTTACAATTATTTATGCTGGAACGTTTTATGGACCTCGGAAACCGCATACGTTTTTCGAAGGCATGAAAATCTTCCTTACTCAACACGCAGTCGATTTTAAAATTCAATTCCTTGGCACCCATCATAATTTCACTATCCCGAAAGAGTTTGAGAAAAACTGTGAATTCATTCCTCCTGTAGATAATAATAAGGCTATTGAACTTATCTCAAAAGCAGATGCTAGCTTATTAATATTACCTGAAGTTGAAAGCAAGGGTGTGTTTTCGGGGAAAATTTTCGATTACATTTCTGTTCAAAAACCAATAATTGCTGCTATAGATCCAACTGATGTTGCAGCCGATTTAATTCGCGAACAAAAGGCTGGTTTTGTTGCCGATTTCAATGCTCCTGATAAAATTGCTATTGCTATAAAAAATGCATGGAAACTATGGAATGATAAAAGTTATTTACCTGTTGATGAAGCAAAAGTAAAAACGCTTCATCGTAAACACCAGGTGAAACTATTGGAGGATCTGATTCTTAAAATTGTGTCGAAATGAACGTTTTGCAGATTGGCTCCGATTCAATTCATCTGCAGCATTTCTGTAAAGCAATGTCGGTAATTGCTGGTGATTTTACACTTGTAACTGAAACATCCTTTTCTCCGGAAGGTGTAAAAATGAACATTGTTACTCCATTTCGGGGATATAATGTATTTCGCTGGATTCAATCATACCGGAAACTTAAAAAAGCGATCGTATCTATCCAACCAGATCTTATTCACATTCATCAAATAAATCGTCTCGCTTGGATTGTTTGTCGAATTGCGAAACAACTTAAAATACCTGTAATTTCGACTGCCTGGGGTAGTGATGTATTACTCATTCCTCAACAGAACAAGGTGTATTATTCCATCACCAAATCAGTATTGGATTATAATAGTTATGTTACTGCCGATTCACAGGATATGATTTCGGCAATGCTTTCAATTTCAAATACTCCCAAAAAGTATATTCATCTTCAATATGGCATCGACCCAATAAAATCAGAACAAAAACAGAAAATCATTTATTCGAACCGATTACACAAAGAGCTCTATCGAATTGATTTAATCATAGATCTTTTTGCCGAGTTTTATAATCAACATTCCGATTGGAAACTTATTATTGGAGCAACAGGCCATCTTACTGAATCTCTCCGAAAACAAGCTTCCGATTTATTGCCTCAAAATGCCTTCGAATTTATTGGATGGGTAGATCAGGAAACCAATGCAGAACAATATGCAAAGGCCCAGATTTATGTCTCTTTGCCACTCAGCGACGGAACTTCTGTTAGTCTTTTGGAAGCCATGTCGGCCAATTGCATCCCAGTAGTTAGTGATTTAGAAGTTAGTCGTGAGTGGATTGAGAATCAAGTTAATGGAATCATATATGATTCAAACGAAAATCCATTTAAACAAGCGCTGAAGATTAATTCGGAAAAATGTTTTCATATTAATCAGGAAAACATTACCAAATATGCATTGAGAGAAACATGCATGAAAAAGTTTGAGGACCTATATTCTAATGTTATTGCATCATGAATTGGAAATCAATTTTCGGGAAACCCTTAATATTATTAACGCTACTTCTAACTGCCTGCCTGCCTTTATTCCAAAAGCTTGTTCCAATAATTATAGGAGTTTTGCTGATTTTTTCGATTGGTAAAGGAAATTGGAAATCACGCTTCGATTATGTGAAAAAATCTCCAGCCATTATTGCACTTTTGGTTTTCTATGTATACAATGTTTTAGGATTAATCGGCACTGAAAACATCGACAAAGGCTTGAATCATTTAGAAATCAAACTTTCGTTTCTATTACTACCCTGGCTCATTTTTGCAAATACCGAACTAACATCCAAATGGCGCACATTGATCAAGCAGACCTTTGTGTTAAGTTGTTTTGCATTCTGCATCTATTTAATTTCACGTGCCTCATTTGTTTTGATAAGTGCGGAGCAAAATGAATTTACGTATGAACTTTTTTCACATGGATTCCATCCTTCATACCTCGCTTTGTATTTGTTAGTAGCGAGCAGGCTATGTTATGCTGACATTCAAAATTCTCCTTCGAATCAATTTTTCAAAAATATTGTCTTTTTAGGTGTTTTTGTATGTTGTATCATATTACTCTCATCAAAAATAAATCTACTTATACTCGGAGGATCCCTTGTGTATTTTTTCATTTCGGGAATTATTCAAGCCAAACGCAAAACAAATTTAATCCTCATCGCATCGGCTTTTCTTGGTGTAATCGTGTTAACCTTATTTTACAACCCAAGTATTAAAGAGCGCGCCGAACGAAGCATTCAAGTTTTTTCACATGCCCGAACCATCGATAAAACAGATACTGAAAGCAATGCTGCTCGTATCTTAATTTGGCAATCGGCATGGACTTTATTGAAAGAAAATCCATTGGGGCTTGGTGTTGGAGATGTAAATATTGAACTAGAGAAACAATACAAAAAAGATGGTTTTACTGGCATTGAATCTAAAAAATTAAATGCCCACAATCAATTTCTACAAACGGGCGTGGCTTTGGGTTTTCCGGGATTAATTTTGCTTTTGTTAGTATTTATAATTCCTTTTATTTCTTTAAAAAAACAACATAACGAAATTCTGTTTTACTTTTTAATTGTTTGCTTTGTGAATGCATTGGTCGAAGGGATTCTTGAAACTCAAAAGGGTGTTGTATTTTTCGGCTTCTTTTATTGCCTATTATTAAAAGATGATGAGCGCGATTAAAAAAGTTAGTGTTGTTATTCCATGCAGAAATGAAGAGCTATACATTGCAAAATGTATTGAATCGGTCTTGGCAAATAATTATCCAAGTGATCTTGTTGATGTGTTTATCTGCGATGGAATGAGTACTGATTCCACGCGAGAAATAGTCAAGGATTTTAGTGAGAATAAACGCGTTACGCTGCTCGATAATCTTCAAATTACCACACCCTTTGCATTGAATTTAGGTATTGAAGAATCTCAAGCCGACATCATCATCATTCTGGGTGCACATGCTGAAATTGAAAGTAATTATATCAAATTGTGTGTCGAAACATTCACTTTGAATCCTGAAATAGGATGTGTTGGTGGAATTCTCGATACGATTTCTCTTGATGAAAATTCTGCAGCAATTGCTCTAGCTATGTCATCTGTTTTTGGAGTTGGCAATGCGCATTTCAGAACAGGGCTCAAAGAAGGCTATGTTGATACGGTAGCATTTGGTGCATATCGACGGGAAGTCTTTGAAAAGGTTGGATTGTTTGATTCGGCTTTGACGCGAAATCAAGATGATGAATTTAATTTCCGGCTCATTCAAGGAGGATTTAGAATTTATTTAAACCCTAAAATTCGAGCTAAATACTACGTTCGCTCATCGTTTTCTAAACTCTACAAACAATACATGCAATATGGATATTGGAAAGTTTATGTAAATCGGAAATTAAAAGCGGTAACCACCATTCGACAGTTAGCTCCACCACTTTGGGTACTATTTCTTTTTTCCATGCCATTTGCATGGTTAATCCATTCAATATTGGGGATTTTTCATTTAATTTTGCTCCTTATTTATTTAACAACATCATTGCTGATGGGCTTCACAATGAGTCGCAACACAAAAGAATTCGCGCTTGTCTGTTTCGCATTTTACACACTTCACTTTAGTTACGGAACTGGATATTTACATGGGATTTTGGATTTTTTCATTTTAAAAAAATCGCCAGGAAATCGAAATTCTACATTGACTCGTTAATTCAAAACCACACACCATGATCCCCTTCTCTCCCCCACATATCGACCAAGAAATTATTGATGAAGTTGTTGCTGCTTTAAAATCGGGATGGATTACTACAGGTCCTCGAACCAAACAATTCGAGAAAGACCTTAGTGCATACAACGGAAATCCGAATACGCTTTGTTTGAATTCGGCTACCGCTGGACTTGAAATTATCTTGCGTTGGTTTGGTGTTGGACTAGGCGATGAAGTGATTGTGCCTGCTTATACTTATTCGGCAACCGCAAATGTGGTAATGCATACTGGCGCTCGTCCTGTGTTTTGTGATGTAAAAATCGATGATTTCAATATCAATCCTTGTTGCATAGAACACCTGATAACTGAGAGAACCAAAGTAATTATGCCTGTTGATTTTGGTGGAATGCCTTGCGATTTTGAAGAGATTAATGCCTTAGTGAGAAAGTCACATGTAAAAGCAAAATTTAAGTCAAATGGTGAAAACCAAGAAAAGCTTGGACGCATTCTCGTGCTTTCGGATGCAGCACATTCTATTGGTGCGCGTTATCAAGGAAAAATGACAGGTACGTTAACCGATGTATCGGTGTTTTCGTTTCATGCTGTAAAAAACCTCACTACTGCCGAAGGTGGCGCAATAGCATTGAACCTTCCTGAGCCATTCGACAATAAAACCATTTACGATGCCCTTTGTATTTCAACACTGCATGGACAAAACAAAGATGCGCTTGCCAAAATGCAGAAAGGGAATTGGAAGTACGACATTATTGAACCCGGTTATAAATGCAACATGACCGACATCATGGCGGCCATTGGCTTAGTTGAACTTCGCCGTTATGAGTCGTTCACTTTGCCTCGTAGAAAAGAAATATTCGATGCATATAAAACGGCATTAAGTAATTATGCCTGGGCGGAAATTGCACCTTACGAAACTGATTCAAAAACATCGTCATACCATTTATTCCCCTTAAGAATACTAGGAATTTCGGAAATTCAGCGCGATGCCATCATGCAAAAAATATTCGATCAGGATGTTTCCGTGAACGTGCATTTTATTCCGGTTCCGATGATGAGTTTTTACAAAGAACAAGGGTATTCGATTGCTAACTATCCTGTTACATACTATAACTTTAGTCGGGAAATTTCCTTACCCGTTTATATTGATTTAACCAACGAACAAGTGCAAATAGTTATTGATGCTGTTGTTTCTGCGGTAGAATCTATTCTTACAAATCAACATGCTTAAACGCGGATTCGATGTTGTTTCTTCCCTAATTGGAATCATTTTATTGTTTCCGATTCTGTTGATCCTTTGGATTTGCATTCAATTAGAATCATCAGGTGGAGGATTTTATCGTCAGGTTCGGGTTGGTAAAAATGGAATTGATTTTCACCTTTGGAAATTCAGAACCATGCAAACCGGTGCCGATAAAAAAGGATTGCTAACCATTGGAGGAAGAGATTCTCGTGTAACCCGAATAGGCTTTTATCTGCGTAAATACAAACTCGATGAACTGCCCCAACTCATCAATGTGCTGATAGGCGATATGAGCATCGTAGGTCCAAGACCGGAAGTTCGAAAATATGTTGAATTTTATTCACAAGATCAACGAAAGGTTCTCTCTATGAAACCGGGTATTACCGATTATGCGAGCATTGAGTATTCCAACGAAAACGAACTGCTGGCACAATCAGAAAATCCAGAAAAAACCTATATCGAAGAAGTCTTACCTGCGAAATTGGAGTTGAATCAGAAATACTTGAATGAGCAAGGATTTTTAACCGACTTAAGAATCATTTTTCACACAATCAAAAAAATCGTTTCATAAAAAAGCCCCGAAATTCTGAATGAACTCCTGGGCTTTTAATAATTAGAAATGCTATTAGCGTCGTGGCTGTGAGCCTATAAAATCATTCAATTCATCTACACTTGATGAAAAAGTAAACGCACTATTAATTTGGTAATAGTTACCTAAATCGTAGGTATGTCCGTATGCGAATTTTGCGAAATCCAAGCGAGAATCTTCGAAAGAAAACACTTTCATGATTTGACCCACTTGAGATGATGTCATGCAATTACTCGCAAATGCTTGTTTTGCAACTTGTAATTTATTGTCTTCGAAGGATTGACCGTTAATTGTGTTCATGGCAGATCCAAATGCGTTCTGATCCATCGGCCAAGGACAACCAATAGCTCCGTTGTAACCAGGCATTACATATTGTTGTTGTTGAATTACAACCGGTTGTTGTTGAATTGGAGTTCCGTATGTTGTTGTTGTAGTGGTTTGTTGAACTGTTCCACCAGAAGTAACAACTGAACCTCCGATAGGAATACCAACATTCATATTAAAATTAACACCCAAATCAGGATCGTTCACACTCATGTTTATTCCTCCAACAGGAGCAACTACAGTTGTTTGAACAGGCATTCCATTAGTCTGAACAGTGGTGGTTGTAGTTTGTTGAACGGTTCCTGTTGGAGCAGATGTATACGTTGGTTGCTGAACCACAACCTGCTGATTTGCTGGCGGATATTGCTGAGCAGATTGATATTGCTGAACTGGAACGACTAACTCTGTTTGAGAAGAAAGTCGCATCACATAAGTTTCCTTCGGATCGGCGTTATTCACATCTGAAGAATCTTTCATGTTTAAGTCGCGAGCTACCTGATTGCCCATTCTTTTCACAGTTTTTCCAACATCCGTTTGTTTCTTAGGACGAATGTTAAAGGTATATTCCATATAATTATCTAAATAAATTGTTTTAGTAACGACTCCAAAAGCAGGATCTTCAAAGATGGCTTTTACCTTATAATTAGATGGTGTTAGGTCGGTTAATCGAACATTAGTCTGTGGAGTTTCGTTGTAACGAAGTCCATTCATTACAATGGTAAAACGTTCTCCATTCTCTGCAAAGAATATCAAATTTGATTTTTGTGCAGATGCGTTCAATGCAAGTACACTTAAAATCACTAGTAGAAATGTATGTTTCATGATTTTGGTTTTGTGAATTATTGTTTTCTTTTCGAAGCCTTAAAGATAAAAAACAATCTGTTTACATTTTATATTAGAGGATGATTAAAAATCACCAGCTCCAATTCCACTCTTCGAGCTGTTCGATACTGCATTTGAGTAATTGAATCGAGGCTAAAACATCGTTCTTATGAACCATTTCAATTACTTGATGAATGTGTCGGGTTGGAATGCTAACTGCACCTGTAATTGCGCCACCAGCTGTCATCCGTTGAATACCACTCGTATCGGTTCCGCCACCTGTTAATATTTCTGCTTGCCAAGCAATTTCATTTTTTTCTGCAACATGTTTCATGAAGCTCACCATGCGAGGATCGCAAATAACCGAAGCATCCATTACTTTAATACCGGCGCCTGCTCCTAACTTGGTAATTTGTTCATGCTCTTTCGATCCGGGAACGTCATACGCAATGGTGGTATCCAATCCAAAGCCGAAATCAGGTTGAATGCGCAACGTTGCAGTTTGTGCACCACGAATTCCCACTTCTTCCTGCACCGTAAACACTGCGTACAAATCGTAAGGGATATTCTGCAATTGACGCAATGTTTCGATAAGAATAAAAACAGAAATGCGATTGTCTAAACTTTTGCAATTGAAACATTCACCCATTAAAATAAACTCACGCTCGCGGGTGATGGTGTTACCTATGCTAATCTTTTTCTTAACCTCCTCGGCAGTCAATCCGGTATCGATAAAGAAATCGGAAATTTTCACCGACTTATCGCGTTCATCGGGTGTCATCAAATGAATCGGTTTGGAACCCATCACGCCAATCACATCTTCCGAACCATGAATGATGACACGTTGTGCAGTGAGAGTTTTGGGATCAAAGCCACCCAAAGTGGTAAATCGAACAAATCCTTTATCATCAATGTGCGTTACCATGAATCCAATTTCATCCATGTGCGCTGCAACCATCACCTTTTTATTGTTACGACCTTTTCGAAGCACAGTAACATTTCCCATGTTATCGACCGAAACATCATCACCAAATTGGCTTACTTCTCTGAGAACAAGTGCGCGAATGCGATGTTCGTAACCCGGTGCTCCCGGTGTTTCACAAATCTCTTTTAATAGTTCAATATTCATTCAACAAATGAAGTAGATTTTCTTTATTCAACAAAACTGATTTTCAACATATTCGATTTTCCAAATTCATGCATTGGAATACTCGCTACGTTTATAATTAAATCGTCTTGACGAATAAAACCTTGTTTCTTAAGTAAATCTTTAATGTCAGCAATTGTGTGATCGGTGCTAACCATTTTATCATAATAAAAACCTCGAACACCCCAAATCAAACTCAAGGTGTTAAGTAAAGCGCGATTTCCTGTAAAGATGTAAATGTTGGCTTTGGGACGAAAACTCGAAATTCGAAATGCCGTATATCCCGAGTGAGTCATCGCAATAATAGCTGCAGCATTTGTTTGTGCGGCCATGGTAACGGCGTTAAAACATATTGCATCGGATATCATGCGCGACTTGTGCGAACTCTGTTTTTGCTCTTTGTGATAAATTCCTTCGAAACCTTCAACACGCGCCAGAATTTTCTGAACGGTTTCAATAACTCTAACTGGATGCGCTCCAACCGAAGTTTCTCCGCTCAACATCACAGCATCAGCACCATCCATCACTGAGTTGGCCACATCACCAACTTCTGCTCGTGTAGCATTGTAATTGGTAATCATCGATTCCATCATTTGGGTGGCAATGATAATGGGCTTGGAAGCTTCCAAACATTTCTTCACCAACATTTTTTGAATCAATGGCACATTTTCCATCGGAATTTCAACACCTAAATCGCCACGAGCAACCATGATTGCATCCGTGTTAGCAATAATACCATCTATCTCATCAATAGCTTCTGGCTTTTCAATTTTAGCTACAATACGAGAGTTTTTATTGGCTTTTTGGATATGTCCTCTCAACTCCAAAATATCGGAAGAACGGCGCACAAACGATAATCCAATCCATTCCACATCATGCTCCAAGGCAAAATTCAAATCCTGTAAATCCTTTTTTGTTAAGCAGGGAAGTGAGATTTTAGTATTCGGTAAATTGACACCTTTCTTTGATGAAAGTATTCCTCCATGAATAACTGTACAAACTACTTCATCGTCTTTGTTTGTATCTTTTACTTGAAGTACAATCTTTCCATCATCAATCAAAACAGTTTCACCAATTTGAACATCCTGAGGAAATTGTGGATACGTAATATAAACTCGTTCTGCATTGCCAATGGCTTTTTGTGTCGTAATAACCAAATCGTTTCCGGTTACTAATTGAACTCCATTATTTTCAACTTCTCCGATGCGGAGTTTAGGACCTTGTAAATCGGCAAGAATCGCAGTATGAAGTCCAAGTTCAGCATTGATTTCGCGTATGTAATTCAAGACTTTCGCGTGATCTTCGTATGCACCATGACTAAAATTAATTCGGCATACATCTACACCTGCAAGAATGAGCTTTTCGAGGACTTCTTTTGTAGAAGTTGCAGGTCCTAATGTTGCAATAACTTTGGTTTTACTTTGTACTTTGTTCATGTTAAAAAAGAATGTTTTCTATCGATTTGATTCGATGTGGGTCGATTATGAATGCGGTTAATACCGTTTTTATTTCTTTTATTCTAGCAAGGAAATCCTCTGGTTTGTTCTGCTCTGATTCACCAATAACGCGCAATAAAAAGTCAGCTTGTTTTTGTTCGGGCAATAAATTAATTGCCGGATTCCTGTTTGCTGTGAGGTACCAGCACAAGTCGGAGTCTTCATCTTCGTATTTGAAACAGGCAAATTTCACCACATTACCTTGTTTAGGCAATAGGATTTCGATGTCATTTATACGCTCAAAATCAATCTCAAATTCGCGATTTAAAAGGTGACAAATTTTATAATCTGCCTCTTGGGTGCAAATTCCGATTAATGAGAAGTTATAATCGACATAATCTTTTTGAGTGATTTTCTTTGTCATGTTGAGCGTGTAAAGATAAGTCACATTGTTCAATAAACACTAAGGTAAATCAATCTCACTGAACAAGAGCGCACAAGCGTTTTCGGCAGCAGCTTGTTCAGCCGTTTTCTTAGAAAATCCAACACCCTCACCTTTTGATTCATTGTCAATAAGAACTGTTACATAATACAAACGCTGGCTATCGTTTTGGGAATCTTCTCTGGCATCAAATACAATGGTCTTTCGCTCTCTTTGGGCCCAATTAATCAACTTCGATTTAAAATTCAAATCTTGATTTTCAAGTTCGTCCATGTCGACATGAAAACGAATGATCCTTTCTAAAATAATTTTTTCTGTGAAGCGATATCCTTTATCGAGATAAATTGCACCAATCAATGCTTCAAACGTATCGCCACAAATGGATTTATACAATCGGTTAGTTTCGTTGTATTGAATGAGTTTATCTAAACCAATTTTAATTGATAATTTATTTAGATATGTTCGGCTTACCATGCGCGACCTCAATTCGGTGAGAAAGCCTTCGTCTTTGTATGGAAATTTCCGAAATAAGTAGTTGGCAATGGCAGCCCCTAAAATGGCATCTCCTAAAAATTCAAGACGTTCGTTCGAATCTTTCACTCCAGCCCGAATTTCTTTAGCAACAGAACGGTGACGAAAAGCTTGTTCGTATAAGCGGATATTCCCTGGCCAAAAACCAAGTAGATTTCGAATTGATCTGGAAAGTTTAGGGTTCGCGGAAAATAAGGATGAAAGGTAACTCACACCTTAAGCCGAATATTTTCTAAAAATAACGGAAGCATTATGCCCTCCGAAGCCAAACGTATTACTTAATGCAGCGCGCACTGTACGTTTTTGGGCTTTATTAAATGTAAAATTTAGTTTACTATCCAACTCAGGATCTAGATTTTCCTGATTGATGGTTGGCGGTATGATATCGTTCTTAACAGCCAGCAACGCAGCCATTGCTTCCAATGCACCAGCAGCTCCAAGAAGGTGACCAGTCATTGATTTGGTTGAGCTAATATTCATAGAATATGCATGCTCTCCAAAAACACCCAAGATTGCTTTTGTTTCAGCAATATCTCCAAGTGGTGTTGAAGTTCCATGAACATTGATATAATCTAAATCTTCAGGCTGCATTCCAGCATCTTCTAATGCCGATTTCATCACGTTTAAAGCACCTAAACCTTCGGGATGAGGTGCTGTTATATGATGAGCATCAGCAGAAGCACCACCGCCAACAATTTCTCCGTAAATGGTAGCTCCACGTTTTAAAGCATGCTCCAATTCTTCAAGAACCAAAGCGCATCCGCCTTCGCCCATCACGAAACCATCGCGAGAAACATCAAAAGGACGTGATGCAGTTTTAAATGAATCGTTGCGTTCCGACAAAGCATGCATTGCGTTGAAACCTCCCATTGCTGGTTCATTAACTGCAGCTTCAGAACCACCTGTCATCATGATATCGGCTTTGCCCATACGAATGTAGAACATCGAATCGATGATGGCATTTGTTGAAGATGCGCACGCAGAAACTGTTGTGAAATTTGGTCCCCGAAATCCGAATCGCATGGAAATGTGTCCAGATGCAATGTCCGCAATCATTTTAGGAATGAAAAATGGGTTGAATCGTGGAGTTCCGTCGCCCTTGGAAAAATTTTCAACTTCACGAAAGAATGTCTCCAAACCTCCAATACCCGAACCCCAAATAACTCCGGTACGGTCTGGGTTGAAATTTTCTGGATTCAAACCTGCATCGATGTATGCCTGATCGGCTGCCACCAATGCGTATTGTGCAAAAAGATCCAAACGACCTACGGCCTTGCGATCAATCACAGTTAATGGATCAAAGTTCTTTACTTCACACGCAAATCGTGTTTTGAACTTAGACGCATCAAAATGTGTAATCATTTCAGCACCGCTAACTCCATTAATCAATGCTGTCCAAGTATCTTGAACATTATTGCCTAAGGGTGTTACAGCACCAAGACCAGTAACTACGACTCTTCTCAATGACACAAAATAAGGTTTATTGTTTACTTCGAGTTTTTCTCGATGTATGTAATTGCATCTCCAACGGTACCGATATTCTCAGCCTGATCGTCAGGAATAGCAATGTTGAATTCTTTTTCGAATTCCATGATTAATTCAACGGTATCGAGTGAATCGGCACCTAAATCATTGGTAAAAGAAGCTTCAGGTGTAACTTCACTTTCGTCTACTCCAAGCTTATCAACGATAATTGCTTTAACGCGGGAAGAAATTTCAGACATTTCGATAGTATTATGTTTAATTGGGTGCAAAGAAAGAGTTTAAGGAAATATAAACAAAATCTTTTTTTCACTAAGTGTGTTTATAACTTTAAAAACCTAATTGTGTCGCTAAAAGTATTGAGGTCTTTGTATTTCTATATAATGAAAGACTTATTTTCGCAACTAAATTTCATGTTAAAATGGCGAATTTGGTCATATTGGGTTCGGGCAAAGGGAGCAATGCACGTCGTTTAATTGCTTATTTCAAGGAAAACCCACAAATAAAAATCTCCGCATTGGTAAGTAACAAACCACGTCGGGGTTTTTTGGATATATCTTACGACCATCGCATCAACCTTGAAATAATAAAAGGTCCGGAACTTAGCGATGCTAAGTGGATTAACCATCTTAAACTCACGTATCGTCCGGACTTAATTATTCTAACCGGATACATGCAGCTTATTCCAAGCGAATTCATTCAAGCGTTTTCCAATAAAATCATCAACATTCATCCTTCGCTCCTACCTCAATTTGGTGGAAAAGGGATGTATGGAAATCATGTGCACGAAGCTGTTTTAAAAGCGAAAATGCAAGAAAGTGGAATTAGCATTCATCTGGTTAACGAAGAATACGATCAAGGCAAAATCCTATTTCAAAAAAGATGTGTAGTAAATAATGACGATTCTATTGAAACACTTTCGTCAAGAATTCATAAGCTTGAGTATGAATTTTTACCACAAGTAATTGAGCAGTATATAAACGGAACTATTCAATAAACCCAGATCCATTCAATCGCATGCATATCGAACTATATACTGATGGATCTTCGCGTGGAAATCCCGGGCCAGGTGGTTATGGATTAATATTACGAGCGGGGCCGCATTACAAGGAAATGAATGAAGGTTATCGACTAACCACCAATAATCGCATGGAACTTTTAAGTGTCATTATTGGATTAGAATCATTGAAAAATCCCGGTAGCAATGTGACCGTTTTCTCCGATTCAAAATACGTTATTGACTCCATTACCAAAGGATGGGTATTTGGCTGGGTAAAAAAGGGATTTGCTGGAAAAAAGAATAAAGATCTTTGGCAACGATTCCTTAGAATATACCCCAAACACAACGTAAAATTTATTTGGGTAAAAGGTCACAACGACCATCCAGAGAATGAACGTTGTGACGTATTAGCAGTAAGCGCAGCAACTGGAAAAATCTTGCTTATTGATGAAGGATATGAATCGGGATTGGCAAGTTGATTACTGCCCACCGGATAAAATACGAATGAGATTACTGTCTTTTTCAGCAGCAAAAATGGATTCGAGCATTGATTCGATGTTGGCAATACTCGCTACTAAATTTGCTCTTTCTTTCAATTTTTCAGTTTTCACCGACTCACTTGCACTAAGTCCTTCAGGTGATGCTATTTCAGCATTTAACTGCTCAAGTTCCTTAGAATATACCATTTGATATTCTGCAATAACTTGAATTCCGGCCAATCGCAACCACCATGCTTCTTCATTTCGAGCCATGTTGTCGAAGGTTTGAATTGCAGACGTTTTAATGGCTTCGTCTTGCGACAATACATATTTACCCATCATTTGAATGAACAAGTACTTTTCATTCGGATTGGTGATTTTGGAATACGCATCTTTTAGAAATTCGAATTTCCCTATAACAGCCGAGTTCGCATAAATAGCAGCAATGGATGAAAGCATGCTACCCTTTGCCGTCTTTTCAATGGACGCTAATGCTAATTGCGTTTTTTCAGGACTTGCCGCATACATGCCTTTTAAAGCTGTTCCTTGAACCAATGCAGAACTATCTTTCAATGCACCTTCAAAAAGCGAAAAATCCTCATCGTTATTATGCGTATTTGTGCCCAATTTATCAAATGCGGCGGCTCTTACAGCAGATTTCGAATCGTTTTTTGCCAACTGAATAAGCAGTGGTTTGAAATCGCTAAAGTTTTGAGCGATGACTTCATCCAATCGGTTTAGCGCATACAAACGAATGTTCCAAAACGGATCACGTAAGGCGCTTTTCAACACTTCGCTCATTCCCGGTTCAGATGCATGATCAAGTAAAACATCGAGTGCTATAAAGCGATCTAAATAGGTTTTTCCTTTGTAAAAAAGCAGCTGTGCTTCTTCCGTGCTCAATTTTTGATCGAGTTTCCCTAACAGTTGATGCTCAGCATCCAACACCAATAAATCGGGTTTTGTAGCTGCCGGAATGCGGAATGTTTGTTGTAAACTATCAAGCACAATGCGCAAACGACGCGTAACACCTTTCTCATAAATATCAACATCCAAAGGAAGTTTGTACTGTGGAGCCGATTCCAAGTCTTGGGTTTGCTCAATTGTAACAATACTTTCCTTATTTGTTTCGTCCCAGGAAATATTTGCACTTAAAATAGGATGTCCTTTGTCGAGGTACCATTCATTGAAAAACCAATTCAAATCTTCACCGCTCACTTTTTCGAATGCTAAGCGAAGCTGATGAAATTCGGCTGCTTGGAATTTATTTTCGGTTAGATAGGTTTTGAGACCTTCGAAAAATGCCTCATCGCCCAAATATTTTCTCAGCATGTGCAAAATCAATCCGCCTTTTTGGTAAGTATGGCGGTCGAACATATCTTCTCGAGTTTCATAGTTGAAACGTACCAAGTTGACTTTCTTCTGAAAAGACTCTTCGAGATACGAGCTGAAATCTTCTTGTAAATGCTGATCTGCTTCATCGCGACCGTATTTAAACTCCCTCCATAAATATTCGCCATAGGTAGCAAACGATTCGTTGAGAGTCAAATTCGCCCAAGATTCGCAGGTTACCAAATCGCCAAACCAATGGTGAAAAAGTTCATGCGAAATAACATCTTCAAAATTTCCATCAAGCATTTCGGATGGGGTTTGTTGAACAAATTCTCCAAAAAGCGTGGCCGATGTGTTTTCCATAGCACCCGAAACATAATCACGAACTACCACTTGAGAATACTTAGGCCAAGGATAATCTACACCCAAACGAGTGGAGAAAAACTCAATCATTTCAGGTGTTTTCCCGAAAATATTTTTGGCATATGGTTCAAATTCTTTTTCTACATAATAATCGACTGGTATTTTGCGCCAGGTATCTTTCACAACAGCAAATTCACCAATGGCCATCATGGCTAAATAAGGAGCATGAGGTTGATCCATTTTCCAAGTATCGCTGCGTGTACCATCAGCATTTTTCTTACTCAACGTTTTTAATCCATTACTCAACGTGAGGAATTTTTCAGGAACCGTAATGGTAATTTCCTGAGTCATTTTCTCGTTGGGCTTATCGATGGTTGGAAACCAACACGAAGAAGATTCGGTTTCGCCTTGCGTCCAAATTTGGGTAGGTTTTTTCGGATCTTCTTCCTTCGGATCGATGAAATACAATCCTTTGGCATCTGTTATAGCTTCACTTCCGGGTGTTTTAACACTGTCGGGATTTGCAACATATTGAATAAAAACACGGTAATTTTCGTTACGAGTGAATTTTCTACCCAATGAAATATGAAGCTGAAGTTTGTCGTATGAATATGGCAAATCGGTTAAGACATCTCCTTTCCCAATCATGGCAACCCGCTGAACGGTAAATGCTTTGGCATCTAATACCAAGGAATCGACGGGGGCAAAATAAGGTTTTATGTCGATTCGAGCTTTACCCATTAATTGCTTCTTGGGAATATCAAAACTCACTTCTAATTGTGTGTGAACGATATCGTTAATGCGTTTGGCTGATGGATTATATCGTTGATTTTTCGCCTGTTCATCCATCCAATTAAAATCAACTTCTTCCAAATTGGCAATGGAATCAACATTTTCGAAAACTGCTGAATCGAGGAATGATTTGGAATTATTCTTGGATGAATGGCGGTGATTTTTACACGATGGAAGAGAGATCAATGCAAGCACCGAAGAAGCACATACGATTATGTGAAATTTTATAGTATTCATAGATATGATTAAGCAGCAAATATAGATAGAAAAACCTGTTGCACTCAGATTTTGGATTACATGCAAACAATTTTCAAATAGAAAATTCTTCCTTTAAAATTGATAGATTAACAGCGGATTAAAGAATAAACTCAACTGTAATTTCTCATCTAATTAATGCGATTTCAACTTCAGCCAAATAGAATCAAGTTCTGAATGAGTTGATGATTCCGAATGGTTGACAAGCAATTTCTTCAATGCTTCAATTCGGGAATCGGGCAATGGATGCGTACTTAAAAACTCAGGAACCTTCGAACCAGTATTTTCATGCTTCAGTTTTTCGAGTAGACTTAGCATTCCTTTGGGATTGATTTCATTATTTAAAAGCAGTTGCAATCCTTCACGATCGGCTTCCAATTCAAGTTCACGCGAGTACGAAAGTTGTTGAATCTGTTGCCCTTGTTGGGCGATGAGGTTTATGAAAGATGAAGCATCACCCAAAACCAAATTGAGCAGCAATACTCCCGATACATTCTGAAAAATACTGCGAGTAGAATGGTGTCGAAGTACATGTGAACGTTCATGTGCAAGAATTCCGGCTAGTTCTTCTGGAGATTGCATCTTTCTAATGATACCAGCATAAACAACGATTGGCCCGCCTGGTAAAGCATACGCGTTCACAATATCAGCATCAACAACAGTATAATCGGCAGGATAGTCATTTCCTAAATCTAGCTTTGATGCAAACTCGTTGAGCAAGCGTGTTTTTTGAGTATCGATGCGTTCCGAAAGCAGATATTGTTTTTTCAACTCGGCGCCTAATGCAATTTCCTGTTCTTTAGGGAAGTTCATTGCTGCCCGTTCGGCAAGCCAAGGCAATACCAAAAAGTAAAACAGTAAGATTGAGGCAAGTAAAAAACATCCAACCAAAATCAATGGTGCCAAACCACGCTTCATAAATCTTTCTGAACGTGGCAGCTTCTCTTTGAACGAGCCTAGAAAGTGATTTAAAGTGCCTCGAATATTGGGCGCTTTAATCAATAATGTTCCATCTTCAAGAATAAGTAAGGCTTGATTTTTTGCGGGATAAGAAACTTCTAAAATATCGTTTACTTTCAGATACTGCCAAGAAAACAAATAGTGAAATTGAATTTCCCCCTGTACAATTTTTACTTCTACCTCAACAGCAGAAGCATGTTTAGAATGAAAAATTGCTTGCACGTTAGAACCAGCGACGGCGCATGAAGATGAATAAAATTGCAGCACTTAAGGTTAACGAAATCCCTAAAATCCATGAAAATGAAGCACCGGAATTTTGTCCGGGCAAAGGTACATTCATCCCAAAAAAACTGGCAATTAACGTGGGCACGTACAATACAATGGTAATGAGTGTAAGTGTTTTGATAATCTTGTTCATGTTGTTATTGATGATACTCGCATAGGCGGAGGTCATCTGAAGCAAGATATTATTGGCAATATTGGTCATCTCAATGGCTTGCTGAAACTCGGTTACAACATCCTGAAAAAGTTCTTCGTCTTCTTCATAAGTTCTGAGAAGTTGTAATCGGTTCAATCGGGCCATCATCAGCTCATTCGACTTCAACGCGGTGGTATAGTAAATGAGTACTTTCTGATATTTCAACAAATCGAAAATATCCTGGTTACGCATGCTCAATTGCAAATCGTCTTCAATTTGGTCGACTGTTTTATTGATTTCGCGGAGGTGAGCTAGAAATTTGGTAGCCGTTTTTAAGAGGATGAGTAAGAGGAAACGATAATGTTTTTGGGTCTGAAGATTTTTCACCCGATTATTCTCAAACTCATTCACAATCACGTTGTCTTCTTTGGTGATTGTTATGAAATAATCGTTGTTCTGAATAACACCCAATGGAATAGTTACAAAGGGTGCTTCATCTTTTTTACCTTGAAAATGTGGGATTTTTATCAAGGTGAATAACACATCTTCGTCTCTTTCTGCACGAGCTTTTTCGTCAATATCGAGTGGATCGAGATGATATTCTTCTGCCCAAGGAAATTCTTTTATAAGCCAAGCAAGTTCCTCATCGCTGGGATCTACAACATTTACCCAGCAACCGGGTTCCGGCTTCTGGATTTCTTCCAGTCTGCGGTTTTCGGTTTTGAATATCGTAATCATCGTCCATGGCAGCGGTTTAAGGCCGGTATTTTATGAATACTGTAATGCGGCAAAAATAGGTTTTTTATTGAAAGGAAAATCGGATTGTTTAACGGAATAGTATTTCTGGATGAAATACTATAATCTTAATGAAAAATCCTTTATAAATCTTTCTTCCGAATAAACAGCAAGGAGGCCAATACAAAAATGATTGGATAAATTATTCCAGCAATTGTCACCCCAATTGGTGTTGATTGCTTGCCGAGTTTAATCGATTCCAATTGAATGGGGGATGAAATAAATTCATCCAAACTGTTTAATGGAAAGTAAGGATAGATTTCCGTTAACCAAATTCGTCCAGCCAATGGTTCAATAATCCAATAAAACGCTAAAAACACCAAAATGGATAATGCAGAACGACGAACCAATAATGCAATCAATATCGCTGCGGTCATCATTCCGAAACTCGACCAAATAGCACGAAGCAGATACGTTGTTTCGCTGAAAAAATCGGCTGATGTTGGAATTCCTCCTTTGGTAAGTCCAAAAAGCAAACCGCTGAGGAACGCAAGAAATCCTGCAAATACACTTAAAATTGCCGCCATTAACAATTTCGAAGCAAGCAGTTCTTCGCGCGAAAGTCCGTCAATGACGTGTTGACGTAGCGTTCGAAATGCAAATTCGTTACACACCAATTGAATCATTAAAAGTGATAAGATGGGGGAAAACCAACTCGACACATAACTCACATAATACCAAACATTCGGGAATTTATAAACGCTATTTACATCGAAAAGTGGCCCTAAATTCAAAAACGAGTTAACTCCGAAATAGGTAAAGAAAATGAGCACGGCATAAATTCCAGTAAAGACATAAAAACTTCTGTATGAAGAAACCTTTAGCCATTCAATATGGATCAGCCTTTTCATTGTTGGGTTAATTTTAGGAATTCACTTTCAAGATCGGCTTTTAGCAAAACAAGGTGATTCAAGGAAATCCCTAAATCCTGAAGTGATTTATTGACGAAATCGGCATTCATATCCTCATTCAATTCGGCAACGATAAATCCATTGCGGTTTTGCAAATTGCTTATGCCCGACATTGACAATAACGAACTCCGAAGTTTATCCATATCGGAAGCAGCAAGTTCCAAACGTTTCCCAGTATTGAGAATATCTTCTACTTTGCCACTTTTTAGCACTTCTCCTTTTTTAATAATCACCACATCGCTGCACACTTTCTCTACTTCGTTCAATAGATGACTAGCAAGAATGATCGTTTTCCCTTTCGCTTTCTGTTGGAGAATGATGTTTCTTATTTCGTTTATTCCTTGAGGATCTAAGCCATTGGTAGGCTCATCGAGCACCAAAACTTCCGGATCGTTTAGCAAAGCAGAAGCAATTGCCAATCGCTGTTTCATTCCCAATGAAAATGTTTTGAACTCATCGTTTTTCCGATCAAGTAATTGGACATCCTCCAACACACGATCAATTCTTGAATGGTCACATCCTTTAATTCGGGCAACTATTTCGAGATTTTTCCAAGCACTCAAATAAGGATAGAAATTGGGTGTTTCGATTAACGCGCCAATCCGTAAACGTGCCTTGGTAAATTCAGCTCCTTCAAACCATGAGAAACTCCCCTGATTAGCAAGTAAAATTCCCGTGATACAACCCAGCAATGTCGTTTTTCCACTTCCGTTAGGACCAAGCAATCCAAACACTTGACCTTGCTCAACGCGAAAACTCACCGAATTTACGGCAATGTTATTTCCGTAGCTCTTAAATAGGTTCTTAACGTCTAGAATCGTTGTCATCAGTAATTAATCAAATCGAGCAATTGTTGTTCAAATCGTCCTTTCGGTAAAAAGTTCTGTTCCAAAACAGCTGAAAACGGAACGGGTGTATCGATGCTTGCCGAACGAACAACCGGAGCGTCCAAATACTCGAAACATTTTTCGCTTATTCGCGCTGCAATTTCTCCACCGATTCCTCCTGTTAAGCAATCTTCATGAAGGATGATTGCGCGACCAGTCTTCTTTACCGATTCCAAAATGGCTTCTTCATCGAATGGCAACAATGTTCTTAAATCGAGTAAATCAGCATTAATTTCAGGATGTCTGTTCAATACATCAAGCGCCCAATGCACGCCAAAACCATACGTAATAATTGATACTTGATTTCCTTCGCGAAGCAGATTGGCTTTCCCAATTTCGATGGTGAAATAATCATCATACACTGGCTCCGAAACACTACGATACATGGCCTTGTGTTCGAAAAACATCACAGGATTGGGATCTTCAAATGAAGCTAATAACAATCCTTTGGCATCATTTGGAAAAGCCGGATAAACCACCTTCAAACCAGGAGTATGTGTAAACCAAGCTTCGTTACTTTGACTATGAAACGGACCTGCTGTAACACCTGCACCTGTTGGCATTCGTATAACAACATCGGCATTTTGTCCCCAGCGGTAATAACTTTTTGCGAGATTGTTGATGATTTGATTAAAACCTTCGGTAACGAAATCGGCGAATTGCATCTCCATCATCGATTTCATACCATTGATCGAAAGTCCCATACTGCTACCAACAATTGCGGCTTCGCATAAAGGAGTATTGCGAACACGATCTTTCCCAAATCGTTCTACAAATCCTTCGGTAATTTTAAAAACACCACCATATTCTGCGATGTCTTGTCCCATCAAAACCAAGTCAGGATGCTTTTCCATGGCCAAAGCAAGTCCTTCAGAAATGGCATCGATGAAGCGTTTCTCCGTTTTATTTTCCGTAGCAGGTTGTTTCGATTCACTTACAAATGGAGCATACACATCGTTCAATTCGAACTGTGTGTCGGCGATAATTTCAGGTTCAGCAAATGTGGTGGCCACTCCTGCTTCGATGGTTTTCTTGAATTCTGTACGAATATTTGCGATTGAATCTGCATTCAAGACTCCTTCTTGCACAAGCCATTCTTCGTAATTAGCAACAGGATCTTTCTTTCCCCAAAGATCAAATAATTCTTGAGGAACGTATTTGGTTCCGGATGCTTCTTCGTGACCACGCATGCGGAAGGTCATACATTCGAGCAACCAAGGACGTGGATTATTCTGAATATCGGCTCTAATTTCCTGAACCGCATCATATACATCTAATACGTTGTTGCCATCTACTTGTCGAGCGGGAATTCCATAACCCGGACCTTTATCGGTAAACGAATTGAAACGAAATTGCTCATTGCTTGGTGTAGATAATCCGTAACCGTTATTTTCGATGATGAAGATGACTGGCAAATCCCAAACAGCTGCAACGTTGATTGATTCGTGAAAATCACCTTGACTAGCACCACCGTCGCCTGTGAAAACAGCGGTAACATGTTTTTCTTTTCTGAGTTTGTGAGCGAGTGCGATACCGTCTGCGAGTCCGAGTTGCGGACCGAGATGCGAAATCATACCCACAATTTTATGTTCTTGCGAACCAAAGTGGAAAGAACGTTCGCGTCCTTTGGAATATCCGTTTAGTTTGCCTTGCCATTGGGTAAAAAGTTGATGAAAAGGCATTCCACGACCAGTAAAGATTCCTAAATTTCGGTGCATGGGAAGAATATATTCCTCTTTGTCCATGGCCACGACGGTTCCAACTGAGATGGCTTCTTGCCCAATACCCGAAAACCATTTAGAAATTTGTCCTTGACGAAGGAGGTTGAGCATTTTTTCCTCGATCATACGAGGATAAAGGAGTTCTCTATATATATGTAATAGAAGTTCGTCGCTTTTGTTGTTGCGCTTAAAACTTAGCTGCATGATTGTAAAATTTAAGCTGCGAAATTAGGGCAAATTCCTAATTTTGAGCTATGCAAATGATATTGGTTTTTGTGTTGATAGCAATAGCAGCCTTTTGGCTAGGAAGGAGACTATTTAATATGCTGCGGCCCAATAAGAAACATGGAAAATGTGATTCGTGTGGTTAAGCTATAAAACAAAAAATCCCGCCATAGGCAGGATTTTTAACAGTCTTAAAATACTGATTAGTGTGCAGCAGGTGCAGCAGCAGGTGCAGCAGCAGCAGCAGCTGTATCAACAACAGCAGCTGTGTCAACTGGCATAGCAGCAGCAGCTTCAGCAGCAGCGATTGAATCTGCTTTTGCAGCAGCAGCAATAGAATCAGCTTTAGCTTTTTCAGCTTCAGCGTTGTTACCACCACAAGATGCGAATAATGCCACACCTACAGTAAGGATTGCGAAAGTTACTTTTTTCATAATTTTTTTTGTTTAAATTTTATTGTTTCAGCTCGACAAAGTTAAAAAAAAACAAAAACATACAAGCAAAATCAAAAAAAATGTTAATTGCTTGACTGACGTGCATTACAGAGGATTTATTTGCGCAAAACCTTAAATTTTAGAGCCTCTTCTACATTAAATGAACTCTTAAAACGTCATTTTCCGGAGAAATACAGCCAAAAAAAATCCTCCAATGTTAAATTGGAGGATTTCTATATATTTAATTGATTTAAGATTTAGTTTCCATCACCTCTGCTGCCGTTCATTTTTTATTTTTTAAAAATTTATTGCATTTTGAGACTTAAACTTCCTTAATTAAATTTAGGATTCATTCCACCTCTTTTAGGACGTTCTCCAGCAGGTTTTGTTTCATTCCCTGAACTACTACCTGAATTATTCATACCTTCTCTAGATGGTCTTTTAGGATCCTCTTTTTTAGGTTCGTCTTTTTTAGGTTCGTCTTTTTTTACAGCCGGTTTCTTAGGAGTTGTTGAATTGCTAGTTTTAGCAGCTTCAGCATCAGCTAAAGCCGTTGCTTCAGCTTGAGCAATTGAATCGGCAGTCATTTGAGCTTTCATCACAATATCCAATGAATCTTGACGAGCTTTTTCAACAGCCGCAATTGAATCTTTCGTTGCTTGTTCTTTTTTCGCAAGTTCTTCAGCACTTGGTCCACAAGCTGAAACAAGCGTAATTCCAGCAAGGGCAAAAATAGAGAGCGTTTTTTTCATGTTTTTTTTTATAAGTTTGAAAGCAAAATTAATAAAATCCTCAATTTATTATTGCATCGAATCATTTTTTTTTATTTTTGCTGCAAACAAACTAAAATCATGAAAAAAATATTCAACCTTTTACTAATGATGGCTATTGCCACTACAATTTCTTTAACAAGTTGCAAAACTGATGGATGTACTGATCCAACTGCAACTAATTATGATGATAAAGCAGACAATGACGATGGTTCTTGTACGTATGAGCGTGATGCTTTTCTTGGTACATACAACAATTGTGTAGATAATTGTGTTGCTGGAGCTTCTTTCAGTATGACAGCTTCTGCCGCTTCAGAAAATACATCTACAATAAGCATATCTAACTTCGCAGGTTTTGGATCAGCTTATTCAATAAAAGCAACGGTTAGTGGGAGTAGTTTAACTTTAATGTCAGGATCTCTTGGAACTGGCATTACTTTATTAAGCGGTTCTGGATCTTTAAATGGTAATATTCTTACCATATTATATACATACGAGGATTCATTCGGAACAGAATCTTGTTCAATTACTGCAACTAAATAATTAACATATTTCATTTAAAAGGCTGCCATTTCCTATGCGATTCGGCAGCCTTTTTTTATTTATCATTTCACAAACACGAATGAAATTATTTTTTTCAATTCTATTTTTGGTTATCACTTTGATTTCTTGCGATAGTGATGGATGCACCGATGTGTATGCAACGAATTACGAAAGCAAAGCAGATAATGACGATGGATCTTGTCAATACGATAGCGACCCATTTGCTGGTCGTTGGGAAGCGTACGATTCTGTTTTAACTTTCGCAACTTATATAGCAGAACCTGTTAAAACCATTGATATTCGTGTTCAGGTAGTCAATAAATCGAAGGTTCGTTTTTTCTGGAGATACGATGATGGAACTTATTCCGATACACTTGATGGGAACACCAAACCAAGCGCATTAACAATTCCAGCGCAAACCTTCCAAGATTCTTTAATAATTGAAGGTAGTTTTACTGTTACTGGAATTGGTAAAATAAAAAGCAGTTATACCATTTCGAACACAAACGTTTTCCTCCAAAAGCGAGGTGTAGCAACGATTATAAACTAATAACTCGTAACTAATAATTCGTAACTCGTAATTCGTAACTCGTAATTTGTAATTGTTAATTCGTAATTAACTACAAATTAACAGCTTCCTTAAATAATTCAACGCCGCATACGAAGACATAGTAATGTTTCGCTCTCTGTTAGTACTAAACTGGAATTTCTTAGCATCAGTAAAGTTCTTTCCTGCTATGGCAATCCAAACACTTCCAACGGGATTTCCATCTTTATCGGCTCCTGGTCCAGCAACGCCTGAAACTGCAATAGCGAAATCGGAATTGAATTTATGAATGGCTCCTTTTGCCATTTCCCGAACAACTTCTTCACTTACCACACCATAATTGGAAAGCGTTTGAGGATTAACTCCCAAAACATCAACCTTCATATTATTGGTATAGACAATCGCTCCCCCCACAAATGCATCGGAAGCGCCGGGAATTGAAGTTAACAAATGAGCAATATTTCCTCCTGTGCAACTTTCGGCAAGCGACAAGGTTTTCTTATCCTTCTTCAAAATATTCAGAATAATCGCTTCTAAAGTTTCCTCGCCTTCACCATATATATAACTTCCAATATGCTTATATAATTCGATGGCCTTCTCTTCAATTTCAGAGCTTACATGTACTTCGTTTTCGCCATGAGCACTAATACGTATGCGCACCATTCCAGGGCTTGGTAAATAAGCAAGCTTCATATGCTTGGGCAATGCGTCTTCCCAATCTGTTATCATTTCCGAAAGCACACTTTCTCCGATGCCTTGGGTAAGAAATGTACGGTGCACAATAACTGGCAACGAGAAGGCATCCCGGATTTTGGGTATTACCTGAGTTTCCATCATGGCTTTCATCTCATAAGGTACCCCCGGCATTGACATATAATATGTATTGTCTTTTTCGAACCACATTCCTGGGGCTGTTCCATTGTAATTCACAATGAGTTCGCAACTTTCTGGAATCTCCGCTTGTTTTCGATTGATTTCGGTCACCTCTCTACCAAAACTTCGAAACAACTTCTCGACTTGCGCATATTGCAAATCGCTGAAGATTAATCCACCACCAAAATAATCGCACAGTGTTGCTTTGGTAATATCGTCTTTGGTTGGACCTAAACCGCCTGTTATCAATACGATATTGGCGCGTTTCGAAGCTTCGTTTAAGGCGGCTAAAATATGTTCGCGATTGTCGGACACTGACGTAATCTGTTTCACTTTAACACCAATTGCGTTCAGCGCCTGCGCCATCCAAGCAGAATTGGTATCAACGATTTGTCCAATTAAAATTTCATCACCTATGGTAATAATTTCTACAAGCATCTTTTCTTAAATAAGTATGTTGATTAATCGAACAGATTGGCGTGCTGTTTTAAAATGAATTTGCATTCTTCCATAATTTCAGAGACAATTTCAGCCGCCGGTTTTATCTCGCGAATGAGTCCACTCACCTGCCCTATTTCCAATTCTCCTTCTTCCATTTCACCCTCAAACATCCCTTTTTTAGCTCTACCTCTACCCAACATTTCCAATAACTCTTCATTCGAAGCTCCCGTTAATTCGGCTTGTTGAATGCGTTCGGCAAATGTATTTTTTAAAAGTCGCACCGGTGTTAAAGCTTTCAACGAAAGTTTGGTTTCGCCTTCTACTGCTTGGATGATTTTATTTTTGAACGCTTGATGTGCCGATGATTCGGGAGTTGCTACAAAACGACTTCCAATTTGAACTCCTTCTGCTCCTAATGCAAAACATGCAGCCATTTGAGCTCCATTTCCAATGCCTCCAGCTGCAATAACAGGAATACGAACAGCATTTTTTATCATGGGTATTAGCACCAAGGTCGTTGTTTCTTCGCGACCGTTATGTCCACCCGCTTCAAATCCTTCAGCAACGATAGCATCCACTCCAGCGGCTTCGCATTTCATAGCAAATTTGGTATTGGCAATAACATGCACAACGGTAATACCTCGTTCTTTTAACCAACCTGTCCATGTTGCGGGATTACCAGCCGAAGTAAAAACAATCTTTACACCCATCTCTGCAATGATGTTCATGTGCTCTTCGATATTGGGATACAACAAAGGTACATTTACACCAAATGGCTTATCGGTGGCTGCTTTACACTTAGCAATTTGTTCACGTAAAACATCTGGATACATCGATCCAGCTCCTAACAAACCTAAACCTCCTGCATTGCTCACAGCCGATGCCAATTCCCAACCACTGCACCAAATCATTCCTGCCTGAATAAGCGGATATTGAATACCTAAAAGCGAAGTAATCCGATTTTCCATTTGTATTTTTTATTCTGACAAAGGTAATTTCAATCTCGAATAATCATCTTGCAAATAAATTTTTAACACCTCATTCAGATATTCCTAAAAACACCGCTTACTCTGCTTCAAAACACTATTTTTGCGAATCGTTTCAAACTTAAAGCATGAAAAAAGACAAGGTTATTTTTGAACTTATTGATGAAGAACTTCACCGTCAAACTGTTGGTATAGAACTTATTGCATCCGAAAACTATGTAAGCAATCAGGTAATGAAAGCTGCAGGTTCTATTTTAACTAACAAGTATGCCGAGGGACTCCCGGGCAAACGCTATTATGGTGGTTGTCAATGGGTTGATGAAATTGAAAATATTGCCATCAACCGTTTAAAAACCTTATTCAATGCAAGTTGGGCCAATGTTCAGCCTCACTCAGGAGCACAAGCAAATGCAGCAGTAATGCTTGCCTGCTTGAATCCGGGCGATAAAATTTTGGGCTTTGATTTAAGTCATGGAGGACATTTAACGCATGGTTCGCCCGTTAATTTTTCAGGTAAATTGTATTCTCCATCATTTTATGGAGTAGAAAAAGAAACCGGCTTGATTGATTGGGATAAAGTGGAGAAAACGGCGAATAAAGAAAAACCAAAAATGATTATTTGTGGTGCATCTGCATACAGTCGCGATTGGGATTACGTTCGTTTACGTGCCATTGCCGATTCTGTTGGAGCATTGCTTCTTGCAGATATCTCACATCCTGCTGGTTTAATTGCTAAAGGATTGCTAAATGACCCGCTTCCACATTGCCACATTGTTACCTCAACAACACATAAAACCCTTCGTGGGCCGCGTGGTGGTGTCATTATGATGGGACAAGATTTCGAAAATCCATTTGGTGCAAAAACACCGAAAGGAGATTTACGCATGATGTCGGCATTGCTCGATTCAGGTGTTTTTCCTGGAACTCAAGGTGGTCCATTGGAACATATTATTGCAGCCAAAGCCGTTGCATTTAATGAAGCTTTAAGCGATGATTACATGAACTACATAATTCAAGTTCAGAAAAACGCCCAACTCATGGCCAAAGCTCTAATGAAAAAAGGCTATAACATCATCTCAGGAGGAACCGATAACCATTTGATGTTAATTGACATGCGTTCAAAAAACATCACTGGGAAAGAAGCCGAGATTGCTTTAGGAAAAGCCGATATTACTGTGAACAAAAACATGGTTCCATTCGATGACAAATCTCCATTTGTAACATCTGGAATTCGTGTTGGAACGGCCGCTATAACTTCAAGAGGAATCTCGGAAAAAGAAATTCCGCAAATTGTAAATTGGATTGACGAAGCAATTGTAAACCATTCGGACGATAAAAAACTTGCAGCAATTGGAAAAAAAGTAAATAAATTAATGGAGGAATATCCGCTTTTTGCTTGATCTTTATTTATCTTAACTAAAAAATCCTGCTCATGATTCGCGCTAACGATCCAAACCTTCGCTCTTGGGTTCCCATTCCAGAAGATTCAGATTTCCCTATTCAGAATCTTCCATTGGGAATTATTTGTAAAAACGAATTCCATCACGTTGCCACGCGTATTGGCGACTACGTGCTCGATTTAGCCGTTCTAAATAAAAGTGGTTTACTTGGAGTTGATTTCATCCAAGAAATTTTCGAGCAAGATTCCATCAATGCGTGTATTGGACTTGGAAGAGAGATGATGGGAGATTTACGAAATCGAATTTCACGTTTGTTGGATGATAAACATTTCGACCTTAAGCAGAATGTTGATTTACGAGAATCTTGCTTGCTTCATATCAGCAAAGTAGAAGTTTGCATGCCCGTTAAAATTGGGAACTACACCGATTTCTATTCAAGCATTGAACATGCAACCAATGTGGGAACCATGTTTCGCGATCCTGCCAATGCCTTGCTTCCTAACTGGAAACACATTCCCATTGGCTACCATGGTCGTGCATCGTCCATAGTTTTAAGTGGTACTCCGATAAAGCGTCCTCATGGTCAAACCAAAGCGGCGGATGAAAATACTCCGCAATTCGGACCAAGCAAACAACTCGATTTTGAGCTAGAAATGGCCTTTGTTACATGTCGCTCAAATCCTTTAGGAACGCCAATTCCGATGGAAGAAGCCGAAGACTATATTTTTGGGATGGTGCTTTTTAACGATTGGAGCGCCCGCGATATGCAAAGTTGGGAATATGTGCCACTCGGACCTTTTTTAGCGAAGAGTTTTGCATCAACCATGAGCGCATGGGTGGTAAGCATGGATGCATTGGAACCATTCCGTGTGGAAGGTCCCAATCAAGAGCCAACTCCGCTTCCTTATTTGCGGTTTACTGGCAATCATAATTACGATATTGAATTGGAGGTTCTCATTGAATCGCCTCGTTTTAATCCTGCTCGCATTGTTCATTCCAACTACAAATACATGTATTGGAACATGGTGCAACAACTTACGCATCATGCATCGAATGGCTGCAACATTCAAGTGGGCGATTTGTATGCTTCTGGTACAATCAGTGGTCCCATTCGCGACAGTTTTGGCTCCATGCTAGAACTTACTTGGCGAGGTACTGAACCATTGAAAATGCCTGACAATACCGAACGGAAATTCATCAACGACCACGACATTATATACATGCGTGCTTTTGCACAAAACAGCGATGTTCGCATTGGCTTCGGTGAAATCTCAACTAAAATTCTACCTGCTTCATTGGATTAATTTCCATCAAGCGTATCATTAAATTCCAAATTGAACTCGGATTAATTACCGAGCATGTACTATGAAACTTGCAACTAAACTCATTCACGCTGGGCAATCACCAGATCCTACTACCGGTGCTATCATGACACCGATTTACCAAACTTCTACATACGTTCAAGAAGCTCCTGCAACTCATAAAGGGTATGAATATGCGCGTTCTCAAAACCCAACTCGTAAAGCATTAGAAGATTGTTTGGCTGCAATTGAAAATGGTGCATTCGGATTAAGTTTCGGAAGTGGTGTGGCGGCTACTGATGCTGTGATGAAGTTGCTTTTACCTGGCGATGAAGTCATTGCTGCGGATGATATGTATGGTGGAACGTATCGTTTATTTACAAAAATTTACGAGCCAATGGGCGTCCGTTTTCACTTTGTGAACATGGGAAATCCCGAAAATATTCTTCCGTATATCAACGATAAAACTAAGCTTGTTTGGACCGAAACTCCAACCAATCCCTTGATGAGTATTACTGATATTGCTGCTGTTGCTGCTATTTTGAAAGGTAAAAACATCATCCTTACCGTTGATAATACCTTTGCTACACCGTGGTTGCAAAATCCACTCGATTTGGGTGCTGATATTGTGTTGCATTCGGGTACAAAATACTTGGGCGGACACAGCGATTTGATTCATGGATGTTTGATGTTGAACAGTCCTGAATTGCGCGAAAAGCTTTATTTCATTCAGAAAAGTTGTGGTGCCGTTCCAGGTCCGATGGATTGTTTCTTAGTACTTCGTGGATTAAAAACATTGCACGTTCGTATGAAAGCGCATTGCGAAAACGGACGCATCATAGCCAACCATTTGCGCAATCACCCGAAAGTTGGGAAGGTTTACTGGCCAGGATTTGAAGACCATCCGAATCATGACATTGCCAAAAAGCAAATGCGTGATTTTGGGGGAATGATGAGTTTTATATTGAAAGATGAATCATTGGATGCGGCAAAACGTTTCTTGACGGGAACGCATTTATTCGCCCTAGCTGAAAGTTTGGGTGGAGTTGAATCCTTGGTGAATCACCCTGCATCTATGACGCATGCTTCCATTCCTAAATCGGAACGCGACCGCATTGGTGTTGTGGAAGGATTGATTCGTTTGTCGGTTGGAATTGAAGATGTGGACGATTTGTTGGCCGATATAGACACTGCCTTGCAGAAAGTGTGAAACAGGCAATTGTTACCGGAACTTCTCGTGGATTAGGTAAAGAAATTGCGTTTCAACTTTTGGAGCAAGGTTGGAAAGTGACTGGTATTTCTCGAAATCAGAGTATTGAGCATAAGAATTACATTCATGTAAGTGCCAATTTATCCGATTCGAGTTGTGTGAATGATTTGTCCTTGGGATTAAATCCCGATGCTGAAGAATATATGCTCATTCACAATGCCGGAACACTCGGAGAAATAGGCTATGTTGGAGAAGTTTCGGATGCGATGATTCAGCAGGGTTTTCAACTCAATTTGATAACGCCTTCCATTTTAACCAATCAATTTCTACAAGAAACCCAGCACAAAAAACGAACTGTGGTCGCTATTACAACCGGCGCTTCTAAAAACCAATACGATGGCTGGGGAATTTATTGCAGCAGCAAAGCGGGTTTGGATGCTTACTTCGCCGTTGTTATGAAAGAGGTTGAATTACGAAACGATAAGAACACCCGAATTTATTCCATTGCACCTGGCGTAGTTGATACATCTATGCAAGAACAAATTCGGCGAAGCGATAAACATTCCTTTTCAAACTTAGCGCGTTTTACGGAGTTAAAAGAATTGAATCAACTCGACTCAGCCGAAAATGTGGCGAAGAAAATAATCTCTTTCTTGTTCGCTGAAAATCCATTAAAAAATGGACGTTACGACATAAGAGATTTTGATTAAACAATTCGGATTGTTTCTAAAATCTTCCCCTGAATCGAAAACAATCGCAAGATTTTCCGTTCTTCGTGACTTGAAACTACACAGTGAAAAAGCACATCAGTATTCTCGGTTCTACAGGTTCTATTGGCACACAAGCACTCGACGTTGTTCGGGGAAATCCAGGTGTTTTTGAAATCGATTGCCTAACAGCACAAGAAAATGCCGATTTATTAATTTCTCAGGCAGCAGAATTTCTACCTGGAACGGTTGTCATTGGTAATGAAGCGAAATACGATCAGGTAAAATTGGCCCTAGAAAATCTACCTGTGAAGGTTTATTGCGGAGCAGATGCCATTACCCAAATGATGGAGCAGGAAAGCACCCAAATGGTATTAACTGCTTGTGTTGGATATGCTGGATTGCGACCAACTTTAGCTGCAATTCGCGCAGGAAAGCACATTGCCCTAGCCAATAAAGAAACGCTTGTTGTAGCAGGCGAATTGGTTACTGCTCTTGCACAAGAACATGCTGTAAATATTTACCCAGTTGATTCGGAGCATTCGGCAATTTTTCAATGCTTGGCGGGCGAATGGGAAAACCCCATTGAGAAAATTTACCTGACTGCCTCAGGTGGTCCTTTTCGTGGGAAAGACCGAGAATTTCTAGCAACTGCGACCAAAGCACAAGCCTTGAAGCATCCCAATTGGGACATGGGAGCCAAAATCACCATCGACTCCGCAAGCTTAATGAACAAAGGACTCGAGGTAATTGAAGCACGCTGGCTGTTCAATTTAAAAGCCGAACAGATTGATGTCATTGTTCACCCGCAATCTATTATTCACAGCATTGTGCAGTTTCAAGATGGTTCTATGAAAGCACAAATGGGGCTTCCAGATATGAAGCTTCCAATTCAATATGCATTGGGATATCCCAAACGATTAAAGGCCGATTATCCAAGATTTAATTTCTTAAACTATCCTTTGCTTTCATTCGAACAACCTGACCGATCCACTTTCCGTAATTTGGATTTGGCCTATGAAGCCATGAAAAAAGGCGGTACCATGCCGTGTATTTTAAATGCGGCAAACGAAGTGGCTGTTGCGGCATTTCTTAACGACCGAATTGAATTTTTAGCCATGAGTGATTTATTAGAACACTGCATGCAAACAGTAGTATGGACAGCCAGACCCAGCTACGAAGAATATGTGAAAACGGATTTGGAAACACGTCGCATTGCAGAGGCGTTTTTGTGAAAAACATCACAAGTATATTTCCAGAATATTCGCCATTAAAATGTATCCTTCTTTGTTAGGATGAACACCATCATCTGCGAGGTCTGGATTCAATCCCCCAATTTCATTTCTCATAGCCGTATGGTAATCAATAAATATAATTCCCTCCATTTTCGAAAGCAATTGCAATTGTTTATTGAGTTCGATGATTTGATTTAATGGACGAACTGAAGCGCGCCAATTGAAAACTTCAGCAGGCAAAACTGCTCCTAAATAAACTTGGATAGTGTTAGCTTTTGCTAAATGAATCATTAAACGGATGTTCTCAACCGTTTCATTCAACGTCATATCACCTGTATTCCCCGCAATATCGTTGGTTCCAGCTAAAATATGAAGCGAATTTGGATTCAACGAAATAACATCCTGATCAAAGCGTCCAAGCATTTGTGGAGTGATTTGTCCACTAATTCCTCGGTTTATAAATGAGCGCCCGTCAAAAAATGAAGGAAGCTCATCCAACCAAAATTCAGTGATAGAATCTCCTAAAAAGACGATGCGGTTTTCTCCTTTTACGGGTTTTGGTAACAGAGCATTTTCTTTCGAATATCGTTTCAAATAATAGAAATCGTCGTTCATTGTCGAAAAAGTTCGATGGGTTTTATTTGAATAAATTCTTCCCAAGAAAGCCCCGAATCGCCAACCAACATGAAACGCGCTTGTGGATATTTCTTCTTGAACGCGTTTAATCCTGCAGCTTTCTGTTTTGCTCCGCTTTTAATTTCCAAACCAATAATTTCATCTTTTCGAGAAAGGACAAAATCGATTTCGTGATTTCCTTCTCGCCAATAATGCAATTTGAATTCACCTTCAATTGAGTTATTCAACAAATGTGCACCAACACACGATTCAACAATTCTTCCCCAAGCTGCGGGGTTTTTCAATTTACTATTGAGTGAAACGGATTGTTGAGCACTGATGAGTGCTGTATTGTATACTTGGAATTTGGGACTAGACGAGCGCTGCCGGATTTCATCGTGAGCAAATTTCTCAAGACCACCCAATAAGCCAGCCGAACTGGTAAGTTGAAGATAGTTCGATAAGGTGGTTGTATTTCCGGCATCAAGAAGCTGACCTAGAATTTTTGTGAATGAGAGTATTTGCCCAGAGTAACTACAGCCAAGTTCAAACAAACGTTTCATCAAAGCCGGTTTATCAACCCGCGTAAGCATGAGAATATCTTTTGAAATACTGGTTTCAATGAGCGAATGAAGCACGTATTCTCGCCAGCGCTTTTCGTTTCGAATTAATTCAGCCGCACCAGGATAACCTCCAAACCATGCGTATTGCTGTGCATTCCAGCCAAAGACATCTTTCATTTCCCGAAAACTCCAATGACTCATATACATGGGTTCGAAACGACCAGCTAGAGATTCAGTCAAACCTTGTTGCAACATTAAACGTGAAGAACCTAAAAGGATCAACTTGATTTGACATCCTGTTCGGGTGTCATCGTCCCAATGTCGTTTAACTGATTCACTCCAATTCTCCAACTTCTGAATTTCATCGATTACCAAAATGAATTCTGTCGCTTCCGATTGCTTTAGTTTTAATCGGGCAATTTCCCATTGTTGTTCAATCCAGTTTCTGTTTGATGATTCAACTCCATCGGCCGAAACGAATAAGTATGGCAATGGCAACTCCCTTAATAACTGAAGAACCATTGTCGTTTTCCCAATCTGTCTTGGCCCCGAAAGGACTTGAATGAACCTACGTTTTTCAAGAATTCGTTCTTTTAGTTCGGTGTATTGAAGTCGAAAGTGTTCCATTTTTTCAAAATATTTGAAGCAGCCAAATTACAAAATAAATCCTATTTTACTCAATGTATTGAGTTATTTTACTTTTCGAGCTGCGTAAATAAAAGTAGAATTTAAATTTCACAGCACATCAATTTGAGTTATTTTACTCAATACATTGAGTGCTTTTACTTTTGCAATTGCGGAAATTAAGTAGGAAATTAAATTTTAAAGCTCTTTAATATTGAGTTATTTTACTCAATGAATTGAGTTATTTATTATTATTTAATGAGTAAAAATCTTCAAAAAGCCAATGTATTACTTAATATTTTACTCAATACATTGAGTTATTATACGCATTTTGCTACGTAAATAAATGAAAAATAGGGGATCTTTTATACTTAAATCCATTCGTATTTTACTCAGTCTATTGAGTAATTTATCTCTCTGTATTGAGTAATATTCGCATCAACACGCCTATTTATAAATCTGATCTTAGAAGCAGAAAATCATCAATTTAAATGAACCAATATGGATTTAGCGAAGTGGTGCCAACAAACTAAGCAAATCCGTTTTACTTAAATTTTGCAAAAGTCCAGCTTCTGTTGGAATAAGTTCCGAAATAAGTTGCTGTTTTGATTCCTGAAGCAAACGAATTTTATCTTCAATTGTGTCGGGACATATTAATCGAACTGCCATAACACGATTCTTTTGCCCGATTCGATGTGCCCGATCAATTGCTTGATTTTCGACTGCAGGATTCCACCAAGGATCAACCAAATACACATAATCAGCTTCGGTGAGATTCAATCCCGTCCCACCTGCTTTCAAGCTAATAAGAAACACACGAATTTCATCTTGCTCCTTAAATGCTTTCACACGTTCTTTTCTGTTGCGTGTTTGACCGCTTAAAAACTCGTGCGGAATTTGCTGTTTCAATAATGCAGTCTGAATCAAATCCAACATGCCCACAAATTGTGAGAAAACCAATATTTTATGTTCCGATGCATGTTGTTGAATTTGCTCCACAAGCGCATCAATCTTAGCCGATTCCGCACTGAAATAGTTTTTATCGTTGAGCAAGGATGGTGCATTGCATATTTGACGCAAGCGAGTTAATCCTCGTAAAACATACATGCTATTGCGATTAATTTCGTCGGATTGTTTGTTGGCAATGAAATCGCGGAGTTCTTTGGAATATGCTTCATAAATCCGTCTCTGCTCCACACCCATTTCACAATAAACAACCATCTCGGTGCGCTGTGGAAGTTCAGGGGCTACCTGATTTTTGGTGCGACGAAGAATGAAGGGCTTTACTATACGACTTAACTCCTTAGCTCTGCTATTGTCTTTAAACGTATCGATGGGAATAGAGAAAAGCAGCTTGAACTGTTGCTTGGTTCCAAGTAATCCTGGACAAGCAAACGACAACTGTCCAAATAAATCAAAGGTATTGTTTTCGAGAGGCGTGCCCGTAAGAACCAATCGCTGCTTGGCTTTTAAAGAACAAACTGCTCGATAACGAAGCGTTTCCGGATTTTTAATGGCCTGCGATTCATCCAACACTATCACATGAAACGGAAAGGTTCTGAACTCCGAAATATCGGATTGCAAAACCCCATAGGAAGTGATAAAGACATCTGTATTTCCTTGACTTACCGATAATTTACTTCGATTAGCCCCATGAATAACTTCAATATTCAATTCGGGAGCAAAGCGTGTAAATTCTTCTTGCCAGTTGAAAATAAGTGTTGATGGAACAACTATTAAATGCGCACCGGTAGTTCCTTTCTCTTTTAAATGTTGCAGAAATGTAATGACTTGAATGGTTTTACCCAAACCCATATCGTCGGCCAAACAACCACCAAAACCAAATTCATGGAGAAAATTGAGCCAATAAAAACCTTGTTTCTGATATGCTCGCAATTCCGCATTTAAACCTTTGGGCAAGTCAATTTCTTCAATTGCCTGAAATGACTTCAATTTATCAGCATACGTTTGGATTTGCGATTGAGTATGCACATCGAAATGCGTCCAATCATAAACATCAGACACTTCCTGAAAACGAATTTTAGGAGTTCTTAAAATTTCAGCAGCAACAATTCCCAAAGAGAAATAACGAGCAAAACGATCGAGCCATTCCTGCGGAAGTATGCCTTGGGTACCATCGTCAAGCTGAATGTATTTACTTTTGTTTCGAACGGCTGCACTGAGTTGCTTCATTCGTGCTTTTTGCTTTCCAAATCGAACATCCAATGCCGTTTCAAACCAATCGAGCCCAGATTTCACTTGCACATTCACTTTGGCTTTATGCATAGACAAATGGAGCTTGCTCAATTCACTAAAACCCAAAACACGAATCTGTTTATTTTGGAGTGTTTCGAACATATTCGGAAACCATTCCTCATCCAAAAATGCGGTCTTGTTTATAAAAAGTTTTCCTGTTGCCAATTGCTCATTCAATTCGGGAATCAACTTGATTACTGTGGCAAGCAAATCATTTTCGGAATTATCGTCTCGCACAATGGTGATTGCATTTCCTTTTGAATCGTTCGTGTAAATTTGCTTTTGAGACATGACCGCAACCTCAACAGGACCGTAACGCATAGCCGGAATAAGCTGAACATCGTTTCCTGCCTGACTCAAATAAAGCAGCTTCTCAGGAATTTCGTCAAGGCCACTTTCGATGCGCTGTTCTTGATTTGCGGGTTTAAGATGCGCATAATTGATTTGCACTTTCTCTTCGAGTGGTGATAATGTTTTTACCCGAAAGTCCTCAAAAGCAGATGCGGGAATGAGAATATTAAATCGCTTCTGACGGAAAAAATCAAACACGCGAGTAATCTGTAAATCGGGGCAAAAATACAGGCAATCTCTGTATCGAAAGAAATAACCAAAAGCCAGGCGAATTTGATCGAACGGAATGGCATTACCTTCAAGTTGCATAGTTCCATTCATCCGAAACATGGAAGTTTGTTTATCAACAAATAACTGCATGCGTGCATCTAATTCCTGCAATGTCACCGGTTCGAATGCCGCCAATGGCGGATTCTCGGCAACGTCTCCCGTTAAAATATAGGTAGAAATTTGAAGTGGGTTTTTGAAAATCGCATTTAATGCTTGTATATCGTTTTCATTTCGATCTTCTTCATACAAATTCGCAAAACGGGCAATGGCACTGAAAAACTTGAGTTCATCGGATTGAGAATATTTCCAAATAACATTGAATGGATTAACGACTTCAATTGGCTTTTTTAGTTTCCCTTGCGAAGTTGTTCCCGCTTCACATAACTCAATACAGAAATGTTCGTAAAATCGGTGTTTCCGAAAAACAAGAATGAGTTGCGTTTTTTCGTCTTCGGTCGTAATCGTTTCAGATTCAATTAGCAGTTTTTGATTAATTTGATTTTGACTAATTGGATCGATTAACAGTAATTCTTTATGGATGGAAACTACGCTCATTCTTCCATGTTGATAGTCGACTTGAAAAAACAATTCGGGATTTTCCTTCGAAGAAATTCCAACCTGAACAGCGTACTCTTTTAATTTCTGTAGACGCAAATCCTCATCAAAAAACACCCGAAACTCATCTCGGTTCATAACATTAAAAAGCACTTGAGCTTGATGTGCGCAGAGCGATTTAGATGCGTTTCCGCAGGTACAATTAAGCTGAAGTCCAAATTCATTCTGCTCAATTTCGACAGAAGCGGAATCTCGTATCGATTTAACACGATCGAAACTCGCTTTATTGACAAGTATTTGATGCGGCTGAATATCGTAAAAACCACGCGCATCGCTGGCAACCATATCACTGCAAATAGCCAAAATCAATTGTGTATTGAGAATGGGAATTGACACACTTTCTAAGCGAATTTCTCTCGATTTATCGCCGATATGTAATTGAATTTTACTCATGAATTGATGACTACAATATCCGTAGTTTTCGCTTGCATCCCCTCTTTATTTGGTGATTATTCTTCTTTAATCTCACTGAAATAAATTTTATTATCAATATACCAACGGCCATCTATTTCGATGGTATTTTCAAGAACCAATCGGTAATGCTTCGACTTCTGGTTTAAATAAATATCTACCCGATTTATTTCGATTGAATCATTTTCTGAATTCAGACTTGGAAATTTCTTCATGGAGGTAAGAATGCTGTCCGTTTGCATCATTTTCCAATCAATTCCTTTGTTTATTCCATCCTTTTGAATGTCGATTAATTTTGAATTTAACTCAATGATTAGGTTGGAATAACTCTCTTTCAAAGCAGATACCTTATCATCATTCAATTCCATGTTATGTTTTTCAGCATACCTAAGTAGTTGATCGGCAGTTGGAAAATGTTTTTTTATTTGAGAAATACTATCACCTTGAAAACAGTTCAATAATGATATTCCAAGTTCTTCTGGACTTGATTGACTATAGATTTTAGAAGCAAATATTGAGATTAAAACGAACAGAATTTGAGGAATTAATTTCATTATATCACAAAGACGGTGAATGATTTATAGTTCTAAAAGTGAGATTTATTCTGGGTATTCCTACTTTTTTGGTTTTGGGCAATTGATGCAGCCAATGCTTTTGTGTTATGCCTTTCATAAGTAATAAACTTCCATGTTCAAGGAGCACTTTCACTTTGATGTTATCCAGTTTATGTTTCAATTCAAAAATCCGTTCGGATCCAAAACTCAAGGATGCAATGGCCCCATTTTCCAATAATTCCTTTTCATTATCACTGTGCCATGCCATGCCTTCTTCGCCCGAATGGTATAAATTAAGCAAACAAGAATTGTAAGTAAAACCAGAATATGACTCTACCAAGTTTTTCAATTCTAGTAATGTTTCGTTCCATGGTAAAGCTTGCTTTTTTGTATTCGAATACGAGTATTCGAAGGGTAAATTACCATACCAAGACACTTTCCGTTTGGTCACAATGCGCTTTCCAAACAACACTAATTCATCGTTTTTCCATTCAATTTCATCACGAAGTTTTAGGAACAAGGCATCAGCTATTTCAGACGAAACAATAGATCCGAAATAATTGACCTCTCCATCTTTCGGCAAAATATTCTCAGAAGCATCGGCTTGAAAAAGATTGTATGTGTTATTCGACAATGGCGTTCAGTTAAAATTAAAATCAGTAATCATTGGTAAAGTAAAGAAAACAAGGATACGAATGCTTTATAAATCTCGTTATCAATCATTCCTTTATTTCTCTACTTTTGCACCATATCATTTAAAACTCCTGATGGACAATCTTGTTCTTGCTGCTCAACTTATTTTAAGTCTTTCTATATTAATTGTCTTGCACGAAATGGGGCATTTTTTCCCTGCTCGTTGGTTCAATACACGTGTTGAGAAATTCTACCTTTTCTTCGATTGGGGCTTTTCACTTTTTAAATTTAAAACCAAAAAAATTGACGAAAACGGTGTAGACCAAGGAACCGAATATGGAATTGGCTGGCTTCCTTTAGGTGGCTATGTGAAGATTTCGGGAATGGTAGACGAGTCGATGGATAAAGAGCAAATGGCTTTACCGCCTCAACCTTGGGAGTTTCGCTCAAAGCCAGCGTGGCAACGTTTAATCATCATGATTGGCGGTGTTACCGTGAATTTGATTTTAGGAATGTTCATTTATTCCATGATTCTTTTTGCTTGGGGAAAAGAATATTTGTCGGTCGAAAATGCTAAATACGGTGTGGTTGTTGGCGATAAAATTGTATCCGATTTGGGATTTCGCAATGGCGATAAAATTGTCTCTGTAAATGGCAAAATGCCCAAAGACTTCCGCGATTTAAACATCGACATTTTGTTGAATGAACCCAACACGGTTAAAGTGAATCGTCAGGGAAGCATTATCGATGTGAAGATTCCGGAGGGGTTTGCTGAAAAAGTGGTTGGTTTAGATGAGCCGACACTCTTCTATCCGGCTATTCCAGCTATTGTGGATTCTGTAATGGACGATTCTCCAGCAGCAACCGCCAAACTAATGAAAGGTGATACCATTTGCGGTGTTAATCAACATGAAATTCATTTCATGGCTGAGCTTAGCAAAGAACTTACAGATAACAAAGGCAAGGACGTAACTATTTCCGTAGTTCGTGGACTGGATACTTTGGCTTTAAAAACTAAAATTGGGGATGATGGTAAATTAGGATTCTTCAGTATCGACCCGAAAAAAATCTTCAATTTCTCGACTGAAACTTTTGGCTTTTTCGAATCGTTTCCTGCGGGAATTTCAGAAGGAGCAACAACATTGGTTAATTACGTAAAGCAATTCAAACTCGTATTCACCAAAGAAGGATCTCAGAAGCTTGGTGGATTTGGTGCCATTGCATCGCAGTTTGATAAAGGTTGGGATTGGCATCGCTTCTGGAACATTACAGCGTTTCTTTCTATCGTATTGGCGTTTATGAATATTTTACCTATTCCGGCACTCGATGGTGGTCACGTGATGTTTCTCCTTTACGAGATTGTAACAGGACGTAAACCAAGCGACAAATTCTTAGAGCGCGCCCAAATGATTGGGATGATCTTGTTGCTAAGCTTATTGGTTTTCGCCAATGGAAACGACATCTACAAGTGGATCAAAGGCCTCATGAAGTAAATGGAATTTCTCGGGCTTTCCCGATTATTCCAACCCACGAAACCGAGCGATTGATATTGCGTGAAGTCCGCGCAGAACACCAACGTTTCTTGGCTTTAAAAGCACCTGTGAATCAAGCTCGGAGGTTTCTTAACATTCAGAATGATGAGGAATGGCAGCACGAGCGAAACAAAGCGAAACAAGGTTTAAGCACTTGGAATACGAGCTCCTGTTGGTTTATTTTGTTCGATAAAGAAAGTGGATTTCCAATTGGCTCCTGCGGATTTCATAATTGGTTTCTTTTGCATCGTAGAGCGGAACTGGGATATGTTCTTATCGAAGAACGTTGGAAACGTTTGGGCTTGATGTCCGAAGCTTTGAAATTTGTTATTCCATTCGGATTTAATCAACTTAATCTGATTCGAATGGAAGCATGTATTTCACCTGAAAATAAGGCGTCTTTATCGATTATTCAGAAATTTGGATTTCAAAACGAAGGCCTTTTGCGGCAACATTATACTCCCAAAGGTTCAAATTTCCCCGAGGATTCCATGCTATTTGCTTTGTTGGAAAGCGATTTCCGAATTCAATAGAACAAGCCTTAAGAAAATTCTGGAAACCATTTCTCGCAAGGCATACCAAATTAACAGCGTTTATTTTAAAATTGAGTAATTATCTATTTTCCCAAAAGCTGTAAAACCAAGATTCATATAAATTTGTTCACCCATTTTTGAAGCATTCAGAACGCAATATTTAGAATTATGTATCAACGCCTCACTAATTAATTTCTCAGTTATACTCTTCCCTATTCCTTTTCCTCGTCCTTTTGGAATAGTTCCAATCAAATGAAAGCCTGCTACATTATTCTTGTCAAAAAAAACAATTCCACATCCTAGAGTTTCATTTTTTTCTTTGTAAATAAAAAGTTTAGATTGAGAACTCTCTTTACTCAAATTATAAACTATCATACCATCTACTTTGTAACCGAATGATTCCGTTGCAATAATTGCAAAATCGAAAGCGTCTGTTTGAGATTCAACTTGATGAATGTTGCCGTTATGTTTAATTTCACTAGTATAGTTATTCAGATCCAAAGACATGTTCACTAGAGTTAAGCGAGGTTGGATTTTATTAAAATTTAAAAAGTCTGAATGATTATCAAGCGTAATAATATTTGGTAATAAAGACTGATTGCTCAAATTTATTATTTCTTCATAAATTTCTGTTTTATCTTCTACAGCATAAATTCGATTAGGCCAATCTGAATCTTTTACACATACTGCTTTATAATTTGAAGATTCAATATAAATATTATTTTTCCGACCTATATAATCCCAAAATTCAAATAGGTTTTTTGTAATTAAATCATTCATCTTTTGTTTTATTAATCATTAGAAAGTCTCTCGTTTGTATATTGATAGACTGAAACTGACCGCTAGCGTAACGCCTAAATGCAAATAACCTATTCGCACCACTCGCTCACTTTCTATTTAAAATTATCTCTAATCGTTCATTAGAAGACAATCCAATTACATATCCTTTTATTTTATTTGTGATTAAGCCTTGATCATTAACAGAATATATTGATGGTGAGCTTTTGGAATGCAGTTTCTTTGATATTTTTCTACATTGTGATGAAACTATTATATTCTTTCCATCATTTTTTAAATTGTCGTTACTGCATTCTCCTATTACTATTCCATCCATTGGTTTCAAACCAAAATATTTTCTTGTTTGAGACCAATTATTAACTTCACTTGAATTGAAATCATTAATTTGAGAATTTGTATTCTGTAAAATAAAAATCATTTGAAATGAATCATCAACGTTTGATTCTTGACAATCTTTGACAAATTGCATAAATGGAGGACAGCCAATATGTCCGATAACAACAACAGATTTTTTGTTTTTGAAAATTGAGTTATTGATTTTTTCCGAATGAATAGAAAGATATTCAAAATCTGGGAATTTCTTTGTTTTGAAAGAAATTCCAAAGAATACAAATGTGTATAGTAAAATGACTGTTATTAACTTTTTCATGAGCTCGAGACAAACTTGTTTGCAACGAAAATTATATCCACCAAACTACGAAGCTCGTCAAAACCATAAACAATATGGTCGAGAAACACTCCCATAATGAAGTATTAAGGTTATGCTTAAAGCGACTGATTAATGGATATTTTATCCATTAATGAAGATGATCTTGAATTCAGTTATTCTGCTTCGGTTTGAATATTGACTCCCGGAATTTGATTTTTTACGGCATGATTTCCAACACCATACAATCCTTCTGTGCCAATGAAACTGTCCTTTAAAAAATTATATTTATTATCTAATTTCCCAGGTAACTTCTGTGTTTTCCCAGAATATACTCATTCGGCCATCGGCACGTTCGTCTGAAGTGATAACAAATTTAAAACGTTCGTTAAACTCCGCTGATTGCTTTGGAGCTACTTTAAAACGAAGTACATCTTTGCTCTCATCGTATTTGTATGATCCCCATTGGTCTGTAACTGAATTGATAATGATAGTCCATTCTGTTTCACCAGGAATAGAAAACAATGCATATTTACCAGCACGTAACATTCCGCCACCTACTTTACAATCGCGGCTTACTTCGATCGTTGATGCTTCATTTGCACCTGTACGCCAAACTTTACCAAATGGAACTAGTTCGCCAAATACTTTACGACCTTTTACACCTGGAGAACTATAATTAACAACCACTTTTAAATTTCCAATGGTAGCTTCTGCTGTTTTAGGTGGACTTGGACGTTCATCTTTTTTAGCTGCAGTCATGGAAGTTTTTTCAGTTTTGGTTTGAGCCGAAACAGTGTTCGACACAAAAGCTGAAAACACAAAAGCTGAAAGTATAATCTTGAAATTAGGAATAATCATGGTGCTTGTTTTATATTAAGATGTTCAAAGATAAAATTTTCGGAACGCTAGAAAAAAGAATATTTAATTTAATCAAAAACTTCCGCCATCATACATCGAACGCTTCCGCCTCCAGTTTGTTCTATAAAGGGAATATCAATTGGAAGCAATAATCCAAATTGCTGCAAAAATGCCAACTCGGATGGTGCAAGAGCATTCATTGCAGATGAAGAAAGAACAATTAATGTTTCATCGGATGAATTTCTCAATTCCAACACATTCCCAGCAAATGCTAAAACTTGTTCACGGGTAATATGCAGTAATGCTCGCCCGTTTTCAGTTAGCGCCTCTATAACTCGATTCCGGTCGTTTTCTAGAATACTCTCAGAACAAACAATTGCGAAATTTGTCCCGATACATAATACTACATTGGTATGGTAATATGCATTTGAATCTGCATCAATCGCATCAAAAATTACAGGTTCGAAATTCAGCATTTCGGCAATTTCAATTACTTTTTTTTCGTTCGTTCGGTTTGACCTACTTGCGAAAACGCGCTTTTGAATATGGTCAAAAATAAGACTTCCCGTTCCTTCTAAATATTCACCATCGCGTTCGTATACGCTGAAATCGTTCATTGAATACCCCGGCAATTGCGACTGTATTCGACTAATTAATTGCGGATCTCTTTCCAAGCGGCGATTTTCGGCAGCCATTGGATACAATATTATTTGTTTCCCAGGGTGAATTCCAAGCCAATTGTTGGGAAAGATTGCATCGGGTTTTTCTGGAAAAATGCTATCTTCTTCCACCCAGACATTTACTCCTTCGGCTCTTAAAATAGCTACCATGGCATCGAATTCCTGCAAAGCTAAATCATTCGGATTTTCAATATTTGGTGCTTTTTGAAATGCATTGCTTTGGGCTGTTTCAACATTGTATTTGAAACTAGCGGGACGAATCATTAAAACATTGTCCGTACTTTGATTTTGCATCATTCGGGAATCAAGTGAAGCGATTTACCATTTGCACTCTTTTCAATTTCAGCACGATTCATCAATTGAGGACGAAATGCATTTTTGTTGTACAAATCGAATTGGTCATCATAATGAGGTGCGAGAAAATAACCGGATTGACCGGTCGGCAATACGCTCAATGAATGATCGGTGTCTGAAAAATCGATGATACGGCGCATTGCTGGTCCAAATTTAGCAGGATAATAACCCGTTGAATCGAGATTAAAAGCAATGTTATTGATTACCTCATTTCCTCCATTAACACTTTCTGGGCCTACATTGAATAGTACATCGAATGGTTTTTTTCGACCAATGGGATGAACGTGTTCGATGGTATGCGCTCGACTCCACTTCCATTTGGTTTGGTCTTTCCCATAAACCGCATTGAGATCGTTGATTGTTTTATGCCACGCTTGTTGAACAATGATGAAACGCTTTTCTTCGCCTTGCGTTCCCCAATTATCCCACCAAGCAGAATAGGTTTTATTTAATAGTGCAGGATACGTTGTCTTCATGAAATGAGAATTCATGTAAGAATTGAACAACGGCACGCCCACTTTATTGGCAAATGTCAACCTCAAAATATTATAAATCCATCGGTAAAAAATTAAGGTTCCAGACGATTCTAATCCATGATTTCCTTCCCAGCTTCTTAAACGATTTGCAGTTTCCGTTTTGAGGGCTTCGGGTTCAACGGTTCCTAAAACATAGAGAAGATCCTTGGCCGTTTGGGGATACACTTCACTCTTCCCATCGGTGATGAGCTTTTTCATCATGTTTGAATCCCATTTGTCTTGCTTACTTAATTCATGAACGATTCTTAGCGCACGGTTTTCGGGAACATAATACCCAGGATATAAATCTCCTTCGATGCTTGTGGGTTGATTGTTTGCAGAATAAACAAATCCTGATGCAGGGTCTTCGGAATGTGGATTTTGACTGAAATCGAGCCATCCTAGTGGTTCATCATTACCCTTTGCTCCGTCCAAAAAGCGCTTACTATATAATCCCGGACGGCGTTTTACCAATTTCGCAGTTGTCCACCAGGCAATGTGTCCGTCTTTATCGCCATACATTAAATTCAAACCCGGTGCATCTATTTTAGCTGCTGCGTTGCGGGCATCATCCATCGAACGGGCATGATTCACTTCATAAACCGCTTCAAGCGTTCGTGCTGGGAATTTTAAATACGACCACCAAACAGATACCGCCTGATTGAAAATGGGAATATTATCCATAACGCGATCAATCAGAGGTCCGTGCTCCGATTCTTCGACTTGAAAAATAACATCAGCCGAATCTTTCACATGAATTGTTTCTGAAAAAACCTTGAGTGCCTTAGGTGTATTTTGGAATAGCACATTATTTCCATCACGTTGTTCGATGTAAAAGTCCACATCGTCGTTTTCGAACATGGTTAATCCATTTCCACAGAAATCGCTGTGGCCTGTCATGGCAAAAGGAAAGCCGGCTAAATGATTTCCATAAAAGCGAAAGCCTGGATATTCGAGATGTGCTTCAAACCAAATGGATGGTTGCGAATAACCCATATGCGTATCGTTGCATAAAAGGGTTTTGCCACTTTTGGTTTTCTTAGGAGCTATAACCCAACTATTTGAACCAATCCATGGAGCCACTGGATATTTCTCAAAAATTTGATCCAAGTTCTGACTTAATTGAACCGTATTAGAAATAACACGAGGATTAACAGGTATTGTGGCACTTCCTGCTGGCCAGCCGAGTTCGAGTTCTGACATCATTTTATCGCCCACTTTGCGAAACATGCCTTCTACCATTGGGTCGATCCGGAAACCTTCTGCAAATCCAAAGGCCATATAGCCCGAAACTAGAAAAACATCTTCCAAGGTATACGCTTCTTTTTCAATGCCCAACATGGTGAACTCAATGGGTGTTTTACCTTGATTAATGTATTGATTAATGCCTGCGATATATGCTTTAACACTTTGTTGAATGGGTTTGGGGCTACCTTTTAGAAATTCTTGAGCCGACCACTTCGCATGGCGACTTAATCCCAAAGTGCGAAAAAAGCGATCGGTCTTCACCATGGAATTTCCGAGCAATTCGGACAAACGACCTGATGCAAGTCGTTTAATCATTTCCAATTGAAACAATCGATCTTGAGCTACAACATAGCCCAAAGCAAAGTAGGCGTCTTCTTCATTTTGTGCATAAATATGAGGCACACCAAAATTGTCGTAATAAACATCAACCTGCTTATTAAGTCCTTTCAGATTTACATCACCTGAATAATTTGGAACAAGTGAATAAAGCCAAAATGCAACAGCAGCAATGGAAGCAACAAGGAATAACCCAATTCCAAGAAGAATCTTTTTAAACATTAAGCGATTAAATTGAGCCGAAATTTACAAATAATTCAACGTCTAAGTTAATCCACCTCTAATGAATCAATTTCAGAATTCATAACCAACTGGTTAACTTCCCCTAGACTATTGATACTGTAATTTACCGTATTGTTTAATACAATAATGGCATTGTGATCGGTTAAATTACGCATAAAAAAAGTACGAAATCCACGCCACCAGCCACTATGATAAACGACTTGCTTTTCTGGGTTTTGTTTATTGATTCTCCAACCAAAACCATAGTTTCTCAATCCATGCAATTCGGGACTTCCTTCTTTAAACGCTTCAGCTAATGTTTCTTGCTTAACGAGTTTGTTACTGTATAAAGCTTGATCCCAGATAAAAAGATCTTCTACGGTAGAAAATACATTCTTATCTCCAGTAATCCCGTTGAAACAATCGTTTGGAGCCTTCCAACTTCCATTACGTTCGTATCCACAAACATTTCCGGGCAAATTGGCATGCTCACATTTCGAATAAATCTGCGAATGCTTCATCCCCAAGGGTTCGAAAACAGCTTTATTCATAAATGTAGAAAATGTTACACCACTAATTTTTTCTACTATGGCAGCTAGAATAGCATAACCAGTATTGCTATATGAATGATGCGAATTTGCCGAGAAATAAGGATCTGGTTTATACTTTGAAAACATGCGCATCATTTCCTGATTCGAAATCGGCTTTTCTTTATCAAGCCAATAAGGATCTATAAACCAGCGATAATCGGCAAGTCCAGCACGATGCGTTAGTAATTGTCGGATTGTTACATTCGTGTATGGAAATTTGGGGTAGAACCGAGTTACTTTATCATCATAACTTAAAAATCCACGTTCCTTCAACATCATTATTGCCATGGAAGTAAACTGCTTCGAAACGGACGCTAATTGAAATTGGCTGCTCACCTTTAAACTATCACGACTAGCTAAATCGGCATACCCAAATGCCTTTTTATAAATTACATGATTGTGTTCTGTAATCAATACAACTCCATTAAATCCGTAGGTTGAACGAAGCTTTTGGAAGATACCTTCCAACTTGTGAGCGCTCCCTTTCGACTTGATGCGGTAATATAAGTCTTCAATTTGAGGAGAAATTCCCGACGAAAAATGCTTTGCAGTTGTTGCATTTCCCAAAACAGGAAAGAGAAGCAGAACGATTAAAACAAGAATTCTATTCACCATAAGAAAGATTAGTATTCAAAGCTACCGAAATGAAATAGTTACATTTCAGTGGAAAAAATAAGATTTACAATTCACTTGTTAATAAACATCATGGTCATTCATTGCATCGAAAACACATCGCAAGCGAATTTTTGACGAATATTGTAGTGTAAATAAAATACAGCAGAATGATTATTGAACAGTTTTACGATAAAGGCCTTGCGCATGGCTCGTATGTGATTATTAGTAAAGGCGAAGCGATTGTAATTGATCCGGCAAGAGATCCACAACCTTATTACGAATTCGTTCATAAACATCAAGCTCAAATTTTAGGCATTATTGAAACGCATCCACATGCCGATTTCGTATCCAGTCACCACGAAATTTCAAAACATACTGGAGCAGAGATTTATGTGAGTAAATTATTGGGTGCAGATTATCCGCATAAAACTTTCGACGATGGTGACACTATTTCTCTGGGTTTGGTGAGTTTGTCGGCTATGAATACACCAGGACATTCGCCCGATAGCATCTGCATTTTATTGAAAGATGAACATGGAAAAGAACATGCACTTTTTTCTGGCGATACACTATTTGTTGGCGATGTAGGTCGCCCCGATTTACGGGAGAATGTTGGTAACATGACCGCCAAGCGGGAAGAACTTGCTCGTGCTATGTATCATTCTGTTCAAGATAAATTAAAGAAACTTCACGACGATGTGCTTGTTTATCCGGCTCATGGTGCGGGTTCTTTATGTGGCAAAAACCTAAGCAGCGATTTATCAAGCAGCATTGGACGCGAGCAGAAAACAAATTATGCTTTCCAAATTAATGACGAGCAAGAATTTGTAAATGCGCTTTTACAAGACCAGCCCTTTATTCCCAAGTATTTTGGATACGACGTTGCGATCAACAAACAAGGAGCTTCATCATTCGAAACGAGTGTAAATGCCGTTCCTCGTATTGCTGAAAATTCGGAACTCGAAAACGGTGTTTTAATTATTGATGCTCGTCCCCAAACCAATTTTAGAAAAGGGCATATTCAAGGTTCTATCAATATCATGGATGGAGGGAAATTCGAAACGTGGTTGGGTTCGATTGTTGGACCTGAAGAGTTCTTTTATCTGATTGCCGAAAGTGCAGAAAAGCTTGAAATACTTATCCGAAAAGCAGCTAAAATTGGGTATGAAAGTCGCATAAAAGGAGCGTTAACAACACCATCTTCATTGAAAGAAACAATGCATGAAGTAAATGTTGAAGACGTTCGTCATGCACCAGCCAATTTCACCATTGTAGATATCCGAAATCCCGGTGAGACTGCATCGAAACGTATTTTTTCTGGCGCAATCGAAATCCCACTTCCCGAATTACGTGAACGCATTTCAGAAATACCAACAAATAAACCCATTCTAGTTCATTGTGCAGGCGGATATCGTTCTGCTGCAGGCGCAAGCATCATTCAACCATTTGTGGATGTTCCAGTTTTAGACTTAGGTGAAGCAGTACTTACTTTTTAAACGATTATGAAAAACGTTCTGATATTCCTTTCGATTCTCTTTGCACTTCCTGTTGTTGCTCAGAAAAAAGGCCGTCTTGAAAAACTCGATGCCAAAGCATTTCAAGTTAAAACGGTTCATTTAAAAGGAACGATTCTCGATGTTCGAAATGCCGATGAATTTAAAGCAGAGCATTTGAAAGGCGCTAAAAACATTGATTGGGATTCGAAAACGTTTAAGGAGATTGCCAAAAAACTTCCTCATTACGAACCCGTTTTTATTTATTGCCAAGGTGGTTACCGCAGCAACTTAGCCGCAGAATGGTTTTTGGAAGAAGGCTTTTCGACAGCCATTGTTTTGGATAATGGAATCGATTCATGGAAGGATGCAGGATTGCCGATAGAAGTTTTAGTGGCTCCCGTGAAAAAATCGGAGAGTTCGTACGAGTAGGAAAGGAGAAAGGGGAAAGGAGAAAGGGGAAAGGAGAAAGGGGAAAGGAGAAAGGAGAAAGGAGAAAGGGGAAAGGAGAATTATTTAATACAATTTAATTGAGTAAAAAACACTTGAAATGCCGATTCCAAAAAGCAAAGCGGAATTAATTAAAGAAATAAATGAGTCTTTTGAAAAATTGCAGAAAGAACTTGTAACGATTCCTATTGAATTATCCGAAAAACGCGAAATAGAAGGGCACTCCAAGAATTCAATAATTAGCCTTAATAATTTACTTGCCTATTTAATTGGTTGGGGGCAATTGGTGTTGAAATGGCACGATCTTAAAACAAAAGAACTTGATTGTGAATTCCCTGAAAAAGGCTTCAAATGGAATGAATTGGGTTTGCTTGCCCAAAAGTTTTACACCGATTTTGAAAAAGATGACTACCATGCACTTCAATTAAAATTAACTAATACCGTAAATGAATTATTGGGTTTAATTGAAAACACATCGAATAATGAATTGTACAAAATGCCTTGGTATAACTCATATTCATTAGGAAGGATGATTCAACTTAATACTTCTTCACCCTATAAAAATGCGCGGATAAAAATTCGGAAATGGAGAAATGATCAATCAAAATAGCCGTATTTCGTTTTAAATTCAGCCCGATGACACTCACACAAATCGAATACTTAATAGCTGTCGACACGCATCGACATTTTGCACGCGCAGCAGAGGCCTGTTTTGTATCGCAACCAACCTTGAGTATGCAGCTGAAAAAACTGGAAGATGAATTGGGTGTAGCGCTTTTCGATCGAGGCAAACAGCCCGTTGTCCCTACCGATGCAGCCATTCGTATTTTGGATGAGGCACGACAAATGGTTCAATTAGGAAAACGCATCAAAGAGCAGGTGCGCGATAGTTCGGAAGAGCTGCATGGCTTGTTACGAATTGGATTTATTCCTACCGTTGCACCCTACATTATACCTTTGTTTTTAGGTGAATTTCAAACCCTGTATCCCAAGGTGGAATTGGAAATTGAAGAAGTAACCACAGCAAACCTCATTGCCAAACTCAAACGTGACGAACTCGATGCGGGCATTGCTGCCACTCCCCTTCCCGAAAGCGGATTACACGAACAACCATTGTATTACGAACCTTTTGTTGCCTATTTATCGTCGAACGAAGCCTTGATGAAAAAAGCTTCCATCAACATTGCAGACATCAATTTGGCGCGTCTATGGCTGCTTGCCGAAGGACATTGTTTTCGCTCCCAGGTTTTAAATCTGTGTCAAAAACAAGACGCTAATTCGGATACCATTCAGGTGCACTTAAAAGCGGGAAGCATCGAAACACTCAAAGGTTTAGTGGAGCAAAACGGCGGCATGACTTTACTACCCGAATTAGCCACCCGAAATTTCAGCGATGAGCAACGCGATCATTTGCGCTATTTTAAAACTCCCGAGCCAGTCCGCGAAATCAGCCTCATTACCCGCCGACAAGTGGTTAAACAGCGCCTCACGGATGCATTAAGCAAAACCATTTTAAACGTGATTCCTCAGAAATACATTAGCCCTGAGAAAGGGAATATTATTTCGATATAATGTGCTGATTTTTTGATGTGCTGATATTTTGATGTGCTGATGTTTTCGATATGCTGATGTGCTAATAATTTTGATGTGCTGATAATTTGATGTGCTGATGTGCTAATTGGATCTCGCTTTTCATCAGCACATCAGCACATCTCCCGATAGCTATCGGGACTCATCAGCACATTAGCACATCATTTTTAATCAGCACATCAGCAAATTATTTCTCATCAGCACATCTCCCGATAGCTATCGGGACTCATCAGCACATTAGCACATTATTTTTATCATCAGCACATCTTTTTTCTCATCAGCACATTAGCACATCATTTCAATTAGCATCAAGTTCCTATCCGTTTTCTTCCGACATTTGCTCTATGAAACGCGCGCTTCCCATAATTTTACCATTGGCTGTTGCCTTGGCTTTTTGCTTGTATTATTTCATTTCGGGAACACCTACTAAATTATACAAGAAGCTCCCAATTTTGGGAAATCACAGCATCGACAGCAGCGCGAACAAACAAACTTTCGATACCCTCTGGCATCGTATTCCCAATTTTACGTTTATCAATCAAGATGGAAAATCGATAAACCAAGATGTGGTGAAAGGAAAAGTTTATGTGGTCGATTTTTTCTTTACAACCTGCCAAAGCATTTGTCCGATCATGTCGAAACAACTCGATCGGGTTGCTAAAGCTTGGGAAAACGAAAACGATTTTAAAATACTTTCCTTCACCGTCGATCCCGAAACCGACACACCCACTCAATTGAAAAGTTACGCCGAGAGTTACAAAGCCAAAACGAACCAATGGATTTTCCTCACGGGCGAAAAACCCAAACTCTACGAATTGGCGCGTAAAGGGTATTTGTTAAATATGGAAGAGGGCGATGGTGGTGCCGATGATTTTATCCATACACAAAACTTTGCACTCATCGATAAACAGGGCCGCATTCGTGGTTTCTACGATGGAACAAAAACCGATGAAGTAGACAATTTAATTAAAGACATCGATTTTGTTTTGCAAGAGAATTGAACGTAATGAATGATTGCGAAACTAATCGCCTTCTTCCAATTCAAACAGATCGTTTACGGCTGTTTGAAAAACGGCTGCTATTTTTAATGCCAAAACCGTTGATGGAATATACCGATCTAATTCAACGGAGTTAATCGTTTGCCTCGATACTCCTACCCGATCGGCAAGTTCCTGTTGCGTCATTTTCACTTTTGATCGTAAAACTCGAATCCCATTTCAAACTTCGTTTCTGAAAGAAAAAAAAACAAGTTAAGCAATTAACATACTTCCAATGAACGGATGTGTTGTAATTTAATATGTCTGTCGAAATTGGAGTTGCAATGGCGGGGTTAAGAGTGATTAATTAATTTCATCCAAACTTCCTTCGAATTAAGGTGAATACATCACTAAAACCCCGCTCTTGCAAAATCTTGATTATTGCAGGTTAACAAACCATGCATAAACCTGTTGCTAGTCCTTTAAATTGAATGCCTGCTTTATTTCTTTATAATTTTTCCAATTAACATTTGGATTTGCCATTCTGTTAGATGAAGAAATAACTACAACTCTAAAAATAGAAACAGAGGGAAAACTTGGAGTTGTACCATCCGAATTTAAATTTAATAATGAAACATGTCCAAGTCCAAAACCAAATTGCGTTGAATTAACATCATTAAGATCAGGTAGCCCCCACCATTCATCAGCATATTGAACAAATACTTGAACAGATCCTTTATCTACTATATCTTGAGTTATTTCCGGAACGGTCAATTCTGCTATGTAAGCTGTAGTAGTTAAAGCCCAAGAAGCTGTAAATGTACTTGTCGCAATAACATTTGCGTTTCCTGCGGCACCTGCAGGTCCCTGTTGTCCTTGTGGTCCAGTCTCGCCATCTTTTGCACAACCGCTAAATATCAATGTGCAATACAGTGCCATTGATAAGAATAAAAATTTGTTTTTCATAAAATTGTAATTTATTTTTTCCTACTCATATGGCTTTTCGGTTTCGCCCCGTTTTTAAAATGGTTTCTGGCTCCATTATATTTTCATCTAAAAAGTCAATTCGTATGTATTCAAATAATCCAAAATGTGATAAGAGACAAATCATAATGTATCTGAGTGAATAAAATATATTTTTAATTGAAGCAAATATAATAATATGATGCAATTATTCAAATTAGCATATAGAAATTATTCCTATTTCGAGATTATTCCTCGATTTATATAGACCACATCCCATTTCTGATGTTTAGGTTTATTCGGTCTAATCTTTGAAATCTGCACTTTTTCAAGCTTACCTTAGACCAGAACGCAAGTATATTGATTGATTATTTTTGTAAGTCCTATTCATGTTTATTTTTTTCAGCCATATGCTGATCATCTTCGATTAAAAATGTTTTTTAGTTTAGTAAGAACGAATTTTAACATTCTATTTCACTCTAAAATAAATGGCTTTTTTGAATTTATTATGTCTGATTGCCCTTTGTTGCTATCTGCAGTTAAGTTAACAAAGTCTGTGATTGAGTCTCGACTTATCACTTTGCTGATTGCTCCTTAGCATCGATTTAATTCATTGGTTATTAATATCCCCAAATCTCTTTGTCGCGATAGGAATAATTAACCTCTCTTCGTGTTTTCTTCGTTGAAATTTCAATGTGAACAACTAGAAATGGTTATTTTAATTTTTGAAATACAAGGTTGTGTTAATCAATTAAAGAAACAACCGGAATCGAAATCGATAATGAAGTAACACTTTCCAGAAATTATTAAATATTAAATCTCAATATCCAATCAATTTTCTATTTTTAAAAAATCTAATTGAAAAACGATTTTTTAGAATGACTAATAACTTGCATATTCGCTTGCTAACACAATGTTGTGTGCTTGCATTGCTATGTTATATATTCTGCAATAATTTAAATGCACAAGGCGATTCACCATGCAGCGCAACCCCATTAACGGTTAGCTCTGGCACCTGCATTTTCACTTCGGGTTCAACCGCTGGAGCAACTTACCAAAGCAATGCGGCCAATGGTGGAAATCCAGCTTGTGGCTTTCCTGGGTCGGCCGATGTATGGTATTCTTTTGTAGTTCCGCCTTCTGGAGCAGTTGCTGTTACTATGGAACCGGGTTCTATTTTCGATCCCGCTCTTGCCCTGTATTCTGGAACGTGTAACACACTCTCACTAATCGAATGTGACGACGATAGCGGTTTGGACATGATGCCTGCCGTTGACCGTTCCGATTTCACTCCAGGAGAAACACTATTTATTCGCCTTTGGAACAACAATGCGCCAAGCGGAACGTATGGCATTTGTGTTACCGAATCGCATTCCGATTGCGGAACGGCAGTGGTTTTGTGCTCCAATTTGGCGGTCACTTCGAATGCATACGGAGGTGGCTCAGAGGACGATGGTGATTGGTCCGGCACCAATTGCATACCTGGAGAATACCAATCGCAGTGGTTCAAATTTCAAGTGCAAAATGCAGGAACATTCACGTTTATTTTAACTCCCGATGCATTTGCACCTGGATTTTATCCCGATTACGATTGGGCTTTGTGGAAAGTCACTTCAACCACCCCTTTCTGCGAATCTTTCCTGCCTAGCACACCTGCTTTTTCTTGTAACGCATCGAGCGATATGGGCCCGCAAGGACAAACCGGCATTGGCCCGGGCGGCATCAATGCAAGCGAACCTGCTGGACCTGGAAACGCCTATTGCGCGCCTTTCCCAGTTGTTGCAGGCGATGTTTTTTATCTCTGGATTAATAATTTCACCAATTCATCCTCAGGATTTAATTTTCAGTTCGATCCAAGTATGAACTTGAATTGCGACTTCAACGATTTGCTTCCAGTTGTTACGCATGATACTACGAAGGTTTGTCCTGAGGTGTGTAATGGAACTATCGGCCTAAACATTGCGAACATGGCCGCTCCACTCAGCTTTGCATGGAGTAGCAATGCCAATGGACAAACAACGCAAAACATTGGTAATTTATGTGAAGGGATTTACACCGTTATCATAACCGATAATGATGGCGTTTTAGCATACGATACTGCACGAATTGTTTCTACACCTGAAATCATTTTAACCGAAAATCACCTCAACAATACCAATTGTATTTCAGGGAATGGATCAATAAATATCACAGCTTCTGGCGGTTCTTTAAACTACATCTATAATTGGAATTCCGGTGCGACATCCAGTGCGCTCACAAATTTGAATTCCGGAACATATACTGTTTTGGTTACCAACGAGAATAATTGTACATCAGATACTTTTGCCACCATAATTGATGATTTACTTTATCCCGAAATACTTTCTATTTCGGCAAGCGATACGGTAGAATGCGCTTCCTTATGCACAAATTTTAATGCGGCAGTCAATGGAGCCAACGACTATCGTTGGATATTTGGAGCGAACGACTTTAGCAATTCCACCAATCCTACTCATTGCTATTCAAGCCCAGGAAATTATTCCGTGCAGCTGATTGTGTCCAATGTAGAATCCTGCAGCGACACCTTAAGTAAAATCAATTACATCCATATAAATCCAAACCCTCAGGCCTATTTCGCCGCCAATAAAGAGGAGGATTTGCATGTGCAATTTCACGATCATTCCATTGGCGCATCTTCGTGGAACTGGCAATTTGGCGACATCAACCAAAGCACATCTTCCCTTCAGAATCCCGATTTCACTTTCCCTGAATACGAAGAATTCTGCATCCAACTTGCCGTTCAGGATTCGAACGAATGTGTTGATACAACAGAGCAATGCATCACCTTATACCCCAAACTGGGTGTATTTATTCCCAATTCGTTTTCACCAAACAACGATGGATTAAATGATATTTTCTTCATTACTGGATTCCCAATTGTGAAATGCGAATTCTGGATTTACAATCGCTGGGGTGAAGAATTTTTTCATTCAACTAACATGAATATTGGATGGAATGGGAAGTTCCCAAACAGTGAAATTTCTTTTCCTCAAGATGTTTATTCGTATACTGTTGATATTACTGCAGTGGATAAGGAAAGACAAATTTTATCCGGCATTATTCATCTTCTGCATTAATCGGAATTTCACTTTTTCAACAAGTAAAATCATGCATTTGTGTGCATCTTTGCAATGATTTTTTTCCCATTTGATTGATGAATCTACCTATTTTAAAATCCTTACTTTTCACCTCGATAATCCTGATTTCAGTATCAGTTTCGCAGGCACAATTCTCGAGTTTATATAGTGTTCCTTCAGGAACATTTCTCGAAGATGTGGTCTATGCCGATTCTAATACAGTGATGGTTACAGGCAGTAGTTTATACCGAACCTCAATTGATGGAGGCCGCAACTGGATTGGACTTTCATCCGGTGGAATGTCGGTAAAAGCAGCACATTTCCCAAGTAAACAAATAGGCATTGTGGTTGGAAACCAAGGCCTTTATCGTATTAACGATGAATGTGGCTATTTCTGGGGATGGGGAAACAATAAATACATTGGCGTTACCAAAGATTTATTGGATGTGTATTTCACCGACAATCAACATGGAATCGTTTGTGGAAACGACGGCACTCTCCGCTATACAGCTAACCAAGGAACCAATTGGACGGCCATTGTCACTGGAACAACCAATCACATTAAAGGCGTTTGGAGCACCAATGATTCTGTTTCGTATGCTTGTACCAACGCGGGAATTGTTCTTAAGATAATCAACCAAATTGTGGTTAGCAGCACGGTTATAAATGCCAGCATCGACTTCAATAAAATTGCATTTACCGATCAACAAACGGGTTTCATTGTTGGCAGCTTGGGAACAGTTTATAAAACCACCGATGCCGGAACTACGTGGAATTTACTATCCGTTCCAACTACCGAAAACCTGCTATCACTGGCATTCACTTCCACTAATCATGGAGTAATTACGGGTAGCAACGGCAAGCGATTCGTGACAAACGATGGCGGACAAACATGGACGCAAGGTATCACCGTTCAAACAGGTGAAATTCGTTCCGTGGCATTTAAAAATCAACTTGAAGGATATTGTGTGAGCAGCAATTTCGTGGAATACACAAAAGATGGAGGATACACCTGGATGCGCGTTGACGGAACCATGCAAAGCGTCCATTTTCCAACGCCCGAACGTGGCTATGCGAGCGGATATTATGGCGTTGCTTTTAAAACAGATGATGGTGGTAATAACTGGAAGCCGATGAATCTCAACACGCTTCAATACCTCAACGATATCTATTTCATAAACCGAGATACTGGACTTGCCGTTGGCGGAACATCCATTTTCAGAACACTCGATGGTGGTGAAACTTGGAACCCCATTACGAATCCAGCAACAAGTTCCTTATACGCCGTACATTTCACCGACTACAATCATGGTGTGGCGGCAGGTTACCGACAAAACATTTTGTACACGGCAAACGGAGGTCAAACCTGGACAATCTCGCAGAATTCAAACTCTACCCTATACTACCTCGACATCAAATTCCCAAGTAATCAAATTGGTTATATGTGCTCGAGTGTTGGCTCCATATTAAAAACAACAAATGGCGGTGCATCCTGGACAGCCACGCCTTCAGGAACAAGCAGTCAGCTTGCGAATCTTAGTTTTGTAAACGACAATGTTGGTTGGGCAGTTGGAAATACAGGAGTTATTTTACATACAAACAATGGCGGGGTTAGTTGGCAAGCACAAACAAGCGGGGTCACCACGTATTTAAATGGTGTTCACTTTTTAGATGAAAATCGTGGCGTTGTGGTGGGCAGTTCCGGCACTTATTTAATAACAACAAATGGAGGTGCAACATGGCAAAATCGTACAAATGGCAGCACAAATAACGATTATACCGATGTGTTCTTCACGAACGATTTACACGGTTATGCAGTAAGTGGAATTAGCATTTCGGGAATCGGAGCCTTTTCGAATTTTAACCCAACGGTTCCTTATTGTCCGGGCGATGCCATTGGATTTAATTCGTTCGATCCATATTATATGCCCAATGCTACTAGTCAGGTAGTGCTTGAAATGACAGGTGTTAATGATGATTTTTCATCTGCATCCATCATTGGAACTGGAATCGTTGATAGTGTTGGATTAATAACCTCTACTATTCCAATAACTACGGCTGAAGGGATCTACAAAACTCGTATACGCGATGTAAATGATGCCTCCAAAACTTCGTTCGAGAAATTCATCACCGTTTCTTCGGCCCCAAGTGTTTCGGTGAGTATTCAAGGAAATAACCTACTTGCGAGTTCAAACCAAAGTGTAAATTTTCAATGGTATGCGAGTACGTCTGGCATTTTCATGTTTTATGCAAATGGAGCATCTGTTCCTATTTCGGCTGCTGGACAATATTATGTGGTTGCCATTTCGGGTTGTTGTACAACCTACTCAGAAACATACTCGATTAGTCTTTGTAATGGACAAGCAACATTTTCCAATGTCTCACAAAACGTATCTATTTGTAGTGGCGATCAAGTGCTTGTTGGAAATTCAATTTATACCGAAGCTGGTTCATATTCCGACTCACTTTCGAATGTTGCCGGATGCGATAGTGTGGTGATCACGCAATTAACTGTTCTGGATCGACCTACCGTAAACCTAGGAAATGACACCCTTGTTTGCGATGGACTTTCGGTTATTGTGGATGCCGGTTCAGGACTCACCGATTATTTTTACTTATGGAATTCAGGACAAAATACACAAAGCATTGTGGTGAATTCGGATGGATTATACAGTGTGCAAGTTTCTAATTCGAATGGATGTTCAGCAAGTGATTCGGTAAATGTTGCCTTCGACTTTTGCCTATCTGCTGAAGAATTAGCCCAAGAAAATTTAAGCATTTACCCTAATCCTTCGGAAGGAAAATTTACGATTGAAAGCAATTGGGATGATGCCCACTGCCGAATATTTTCACTTTTAGGAACCTGTGTTTTTGATGCAATTTTAGCCTCTGGCAAACAAGAAATTGCATTACAATCTTCCGGAATTTATCTGGTGCAAATTGATCACGATGGCACCTCAACAAGCCGAAAAATAATCATCAATACGAACAATGTTATTCATTAAAACAACCGAATAACATGACCGAAAAAGAAAAAATGCTGGCAGGTGAACTATACAACCCAGCGGATCCAGAATTATCAGCAGAACGTTTACATGCGCGAAAAATCACCAAAGCATTTAACGAGTGTGATCCAGCCGATGCGCGCAACAAGGACATTCTCTTGCGACAGCTCATCAACGCCAAAGGAAGCTTCCTTATCGAGCCCAGTTTTCAATGCGATTATGGCTATAATATTCATATTGGAAAAAACTTTTTCGCCAATTTCAATTGCGTGTTATTGGATGTGATGCCCATTACCATTGGAAACAATGTAATGCTTGGTCCGGGCGTGCATATTTATACAGCAATGCATCCAACCAATCCGCAAGAACGCCTTACGTTTTTAGAATCGGGAAAACCCGTTAGCATCGGTAACAATGTTTGGATTGGAGGTGGCGCCATTATTTGTCCGGGAGTAACTATTGGTGACAATTGCACCATTGGAGCAGGTAGCGTTGTAACGAAAAACATTCCTGCAAATAGCATCGCTGTTGGAAATCCTTGCAAGGTGATTCGCAAATGTTAATCATTTTAGCTTAAATAATCCTTCGTGCAAGTGGGGTTCCCTTCTGCGTTTGAACGACCAACATGGAAATAAATTTCGCAAGGGGTTCAATGTCCAAATCGACACTGGCTTTTTCGAGCGCTGCCATATATACCGTGCGTTGCTCAACAGGAATAATCGTCCAAGGGAAACCACCCGAACACAACATCACATTCATGAGGAATCGACCTAAGCGTCCATTCCCATCGGAATATGGGTGAATGTAAACAAAGATAAAATGCCCCAAAACTGCGCGAACAGAGGCTTCGGGTTCACTACTGAGCAATGACATAAGTTCGGGCATGGCATCGCGAACGGCTTCAACATTGAGCGGCACATGTTTAGACGAACCGATATACACTTGATTATTTCGGTAGCCCGCCAAATCCGAAGCTTTAATTAAACCCACCAAAATACTCGGTGCCCAGAGTTCCCTATACCACAATCCATGATCGTCATTTGCAACATCTCCGGCATTCTCTTTTTGAAGAATACGCTCAATACTTTTCATAACCACTATGGTCGATTGCCAATAACCACGAGCAGCCGTAGCCTCGCGATGTTGCTGATCTTCTTTGTTCTTTTTGGGATTCCACGCGCCTTGTCGCACGCGCTCAATCAACTCAGAAGAAACCTTGTATTTTTCTATTGATAAGGAATGATATGCATCAGTAATATATTGCTCTTCGATACTTCGAAGAAAGGTTTTCTTATTCTGAGGAATTCCGGGAGATGCTGGGAAATTGCGAATTACCACTTCACGCATCTCACTCCACATGAGTCGAATTCGATTCACATATGGAGAACGATCTCGCATAGATAGCTTAACAGGTGTAGCAGAACCAAACGGATCATTTTCGCGCACATCGTATCCTGCAGCTTTCATGATGCTAAGAATGTCGCTAGCAATTTTCACCTGCCCTGTATTTCGGAATGCACCAGCCAAACGTCCAGCAATTGTGCTATGACCATTTTCGATAAGCAAGCGAATTATTTCAGAAGAATCGCTAATCTGCGAGAGCGCCGTTCGAACATCAGTCGGATTTTTACTAAAGATGGATGGTGAACAATGGATCAGCGACGAAGGCAAAGACAAAATGAACAAACCGTCTTGCTCAATGATTTCGGCAGAATTGGGCAGTTGCGATTTCATCGAAAACAAGGATGTGTTAAATGGCAAAGGCGTAATGGAATTGCTTCCAGTGCTCGATCGCACAATTAACTGAAATGGCACTGTGCGGTTTCCTGCATGCATTAACAAAGATTGATCTGCCGACAAACAATAGCCATCACTGAATCTTTGTTCAAGGTAGCGAGTGCAAAATCCCCAATACGATGTGTACCAAGTTGTACTATCGCCATATTGTTCGTCTTCGGGCGTGGCTATAAACCAACCTTTAATGACCTCTTTTAGAAAATGGCTGCGTATTAAACGTTCCCTGTGGATACGACTGAGCTCTTCTTTCTTAATTGCAACAATATCCAAATCCTGAAGTGCTTTTAGCGCCTCCAGTGCCTGAGCTAATTTCTCTCTTGGTGCTGCCATACATTTTTAATTTCTGTGCTAAAATTAGGTTTCCGTGCTGTGCTAAAATTAGGTTTCCGTGTTGTGTTAAAATTAGGTTTCCGTGCTCATTTTTTAAACACAACCCCAAAAATAAATTTTAATTTCCAATATAACAACACATTAAGCAAATTTAAATAAATATAAAGATGGAATAATGTAAAGATTATTATTGAAATACGTAAATGGTTCTAGATGAATTTCAGGAATAAAACTATGTTTTAAAATTAGGTTTCCGAACGAATATTGATGGATTTTGTTTTTATGAATACGAAAAGGAGGTCGTTAGAGGTAATGCCCCAAAGTCATTTCGGGATGCATGACACAGTTAAGCAGGTAACAAGTGCGCATGAATAGTCCAAGCGGCCAGGCAGCATTACGCCATCGACCGCTAACAGCACCTTTCCAATTGAAACATTGTCGAATTTTGATACATTCGTACAGCTTAAAACATCCGCCTTCACAAAAATTTCAAACTTCGGATACTCGCAGCGTTCATTATAAATAAAAACAGCTAAACACTAAAAAATGGAAATAGTAATAATCATAATTGTAGTAATCTTATTAGCGTTTACATTTGTCCAACTTTATTTTATAAGAGGACAAAGAAATATTGAAACATACTCTTATAAAGTCAAAAAAAAATATGACCGATTTGAAATAAGGAGTTATGAAACTACTTTATTTACCTCAGTCAAACTCTCCACAAAAGGATATAAAAACTCGGCAAGTAAAGGCTTCTCAGTTTTAGCGGGATATATTTTTGGAAATAATGAAAGGAATGAAAAAATATCAATGACTACCCCTGTCTCAATGTCATTAGAGGATTCCATGACTATGATGTTTATGGTTCCTAAGAAATTTAAAAAGGACATGCTTCCTAGACCTAATCAAACAGGCATAGAATTTAAGCAAGAACCTGCAAAAACCCTCGCTGCGATAAGGTTTAGCGGTTGGGTTAATGACACTAAAATAGAAAAGTATAAACAAAACTTAAAAGCGGCTTTAGATGCTGAAGGTATAAAGTATTTTAATCGATTTTATTTATTTGGCTATAATGCACCTTATGAAGTTTTTAATCGAAAAAATGAAGTTCTAGTTGAATTGCAGTAAAATACTAGACACAAATAAAAACCAAGCGAAGAAAATAATTAAACTAATTTATAAAAGAAGTAAAACGACCGCTAGCAGTAACTTGCCGATATGCTTACATATTCGTTCATTAGAATATTGATTTGAGTTAACAGTATGTTCAAGATTAAAAAATTTAGTCGGCAATAATTTTTTCGTAGGAAACAAACTCTAAAAGCGCCCACCTAAGAATTGGGGTATTGTGCTTAATTGAAACATTCTCAACTTTTGTTGAATTCGTGCTGTCTGAAACATCGCTTTCACCAAGTCCCAAACTTCTGGTTGCGCGCCACACGATAAAAACAAAAAAGCCGGTGCCTCAAAAGAAACACCGGCTAGAAAATAGAATTCTGAATTACTTAACTGGGACCGGCTCCAACCAAACTTTCAATCCTTTTTGATTGAAATCATGAAGCAACATGAATCCTGGTTTGAATGCCGTTATGTTCTTGTATAATGCGTATGTATCGCTAGCATTGCTGTCGGAATTGAAACTGTATTGGTCAGCGCCTGTTGCTTTCGCAAATTTACCCAACTTGTTTAGCTTTTCAGAAACCCAGCGATCCATATCGATGTTTGGAATATTCTCGGTAGATTTCTCTCCCAAAGGAAGGAAATACGCTTTGCTTTTAAAACCATCGTCGTTACGATAAACAATAATCTGCTTGCCGTCTTTTTCGATAAGTTCCTTGTAGCAGAAAAATCCGCGACCATACATGTATTGCGCAATGGCCAATCCTTTTTCGCTTGCAATTTTCCCACTCACACGCGCTTCTTTGTTTTGTTTTGCAACAACATCGATACTGCTCAAGTTTCCAGTTGCGTCAAAATTAAAGAACACAAAGTCGAGAACGGTAAAACCAATTTCCCCAGCCGCTGATGAACCTCCACCTGATCCAAGTAAAGCGCCTGCTCCCGATCCAGTCAAGTTTGCGTTATTTGCTTTCTTGAATTGCTCACAAATAACCATGTAGGTTCCGTCGTTTTTCTTAATCACGTCTTCCACCATAATTTTGGTTTTTCCACCCAACAATGCCGAAGAAAATTCTCCTGCAATTTGATCTTTCATACTTTTCCAAGTCTTCTTGGTGAATTGCTTAATCTCTCCTTCTCCAGAAATCAATGTAAAGAACAAACCATCCGAATTCTTGTCATCGTACTTGCTTCCTTTAAAATACATTCCGCCTGTAATAACTGCTCCACTTGCCGTAACACGAATAAATGCAGGCGCTCCGCCATCATCTTCGTTTACTAAATCGGTCGAGTAAACTTCTTCGCCATCTTCCACATTGAAACACTGAACCGAATACACATAGTTATCGGAAGAACGGTTTGGATTTTCCTCACGCAACAAATACAATTTACCATTGCTCACTTTTGAATCCTGTACTTTCCAAATGCCACTTTCCGGAATGTGCGATTTGGTCCATTTCGAATTCAAATCTTTATCGAGACGCTCAATATCAAATCCAAATTTCTTCTCTTTCATTGGACGAAGCAAAATAAATTCCTCTTCATTCAACACGTGAATTATTGGGAAATTCTCTTCCGTAAGCAAAGCACGACGAACGTCTTCTTCCACTTTCTTTTGAACAAGTTCGCCTGTGGCATCTAAGGTAACCGTTGTGCGTGTTTTCTTTAATGCATCCACAAAAATGAACATGAAGTACTTTCCTGTAAATGCCGATGATGCCATTTCAGAAAACTTAGTCACTTCAATTTCGGTGGTTTTGATTTCTTTTAAATCTTTATCGTAAAGCTTCAAAACAAAATTGGCCATCCCTTTGGTTTCGGTTTTTTCGCCAAACCAAGTGGTGAAAACAATTTCGCCATTAATAGATTTTACACCTGAAAAACCGCGTGAATTAGGCGATTCAATAGTGATTTCTTGTGCATTTACATCTCCCATTACGAGGGTAAAGCAAAGCATTGCTGTAAATAGTCTTTTCATATTTTTTTTTATTGGGCTGCGAATATAGGCAAATAAAAAAACCTAATGCGCTATGATACAAGTGTATCTAAATAAAATAATTTCAAATTGTCATAAAAATACTTAAGCATATTTCCCCTGCATTAAATACTCCTGAACATATTCTTTCACTCCATTTTCGAGCGAATAAAAAGGTTCTGAATAACCAATGCTGCGTAACTTACTCATGTTCGCTTCTGTAAAATATTGGTAGGTATCACGTATGTCAGCAGGAGTATCAATAAATCGAATATCCGCTGGCTTTTGCATGGCAGCAAAGGTCGCCGAAGCCAAATCGAAAAAGCTGCGAGCTATACCTGTTCCTAAATTATACAAGCCCGAATCTTTGCGGTGTTGCATCAAAAAGTAACACACTTTTACCAAGTCTTTCACGTACACAAAATCGCGCATTTGTCCGCCGTCTGTATAATCGGCTCTGTGTGATCGAAATAAATTCACACTTCCTTTTTCTACAATCTGATTGTACGAATGAAAAATAACGGATGCCATGCGTTTTTTATGCGATTCGTTGGGACCATAAACATTAAAGAACTTCAATCCTGCCCAGAAATAAGGTTTGCGCTCTTGCTTTAATGCCCATTTATCAAAGTCGTTTTTCGAATCTCCGTATGGATTTAATGGTTTTAATTGCTCCACAATTTCATGATTGTCCTCATAACCCAATTCTCCTAGACCATAAGTAGCAGCAGAAGATGCGTACACCAGAGGAATCCCAAATTCCACACATTTATTCCAAACAGCTTGTGAATAATGTAGGTTCAGTTCATCGAAAATGGCTTTATTAAATTCGGTGGTATCGGTTCTGGCGCCCAAATGAAAAATAAATTCCACACCACGATGGTGCTCATCGAGCCAAGAAATAAAAGCAGAGCGTTCCACTTTTTGAGAAAATTTCTTCCCTTCCAAATTGCCTTTCTTCTCCAATTTGCTGAAGTCATCAACCAAAACTAGGTCGTAAAAACGCTGTTCGTTTAAATATCCAACAAGGCAAGAAGCAATAAATCCGGCGGCTCCAGTAATAACAATCATGAGAATTCTTTTGCCGCAAAGATAGAAATTGTTGCAAGATGAATTCCTTGGGCATGCCCCATCATAAACTGCGTATAACTGCGTTTATTCAGGGTCGCGTTTTTCATTGCAAGTCCGCTCCCTCCTGTTTTCGGGATGCGGGCTTTCCATTGCAACCGCTCATGCAAACATTACGTTTCCATTTCATTCAAATACACCAAATTTTATTTATCTATTTTTGAACATGCATTTTCCACTTCTCCTTTCAGCCGCTTTTCTTTGGGTGTTGAGTTTTCAAACTCCTACCCTCATCAAAAATGAAAACAGTCCTCAATCTAAGTCATCCGACACACTTTATTGGAACGATGGAATCAAACTTACCTGGGACGATTTCAAAGGCAAAAGCAACAATAGCGGAGGATACGCGGCATTAACATATACAGTTATTGCTCTAGACTATGATATTAATTCCAACGGGCAAACATTCAACCCAACATTTACTGTGAAATGCGCTTTCCTAAAAAGCAAATCTTGGGTAAAGCGCAATGACCCGAAATCGAAAACGCCTGAAATTTTAGCTCACGAACAATTGCATTTTACCATTGCCGAAATTACAGCACGAAAGCTTCGTCGGAATTTGAAAGCGCAGCAATACACCAAAAATTACAAAAAGGAAATCAACGAAATCTACAATAAAACCCTCGACGAAGGCGAAAAAATGCAGGCTCGATACGACAAAGAGACCAACCACAGCATCAACAAAGAAGCACAAAAGAATTGGTCCTATTTGATAGAATCCGATTTAGGTTATTTGATAGGCTATCAATCTAACTGACGAAGAAACTTTTGCACGTTTGCAAAAACACGAACCTCTGCATCATCATATTCCTGAGGAATAAATTTTTCGCCCGTAATGTGTTCGTACAATTCAATATACCGTTCCGATATCTCCGAAATAAACTGTTCGTTCATCATCGGGATTTTTTGTCCTTCCTTTCCCTGAAAATCGTTGGCAATCAACCACTGACGAACAAACTCTTTGCTTAATTGCTTTTGAGTTTCGCCACGTTCTTGACGATCGCTATATCCTTCGGAATAAAAATACCGCGATGAATCGGGAGTGTGTATTTCATCGATGAGTAAAATTTCTCCAGAATCCGTTTTCCCAAACTCGTATTTTGTATCAACCAAAATTAACCCGCGCTTAGCAGCCATTTCAGAACCACGGGCAAAAAGTGCGCGCGTATAATTTTCCAACTGAACATAATCACTTTCCGAAACAATGCCTTGTTTTAAAATTTCCTCGCGCGAAATATCTTCATCGTGCCCTTCGGAAGCTTTGGTAGTCGGTGTAATAATCGGTTCTGCCAAACGATCATTTTCTTTCAATCCATCAGGCAATGAAACACCGCAAACCAGCCGCTTACCAGCCGCATATTCACGAGCAGCATGTCCGGCTAAATATCCACGAATAACCATTTCAACTTTAAACGGATTACACATTTTGCCCACTGCAACATTCGAATCTGGAGTTCCGAGCAACCAATTGGGAACAATGTCGCGCGTGGCTTCTAAAAAATAACTTGCCGTTTGATTCAACACCTGACCTTTAAAAGGAATTCCTTTAGGTAACACCACATCAAAAGCAGAAATGCGATCGCTTGCTACCATTACCAAAAGTTGGTTTTTTATGGTATAAACATCGCGCACTTTACCACGATAAAAGGCAGTTTGTCCTTCAAAAAAATAATCAGTCGCGCGGAGGCTGTTCTGGCTGGTTGGCTTGGTATGCATGCAAAATGGCGGTTACGAGTTTATGGCGAAGGACATCGCTTGTATCTAAATGAATGATTTCAATTCCTGAAATCCCTTTCAAAATTTTAATCCCAGTTGCTAATCCCGAAGTTTGATTTCGAGGTAAATCTATTTGTGTTAAATCGCCAGTAATGACAAACTTGGCTGAACGTCCCATTCGTGTGAGAAACATTTTCAATTGTGCTTCGGTGGTATTTTGTGCTTCATCCAAAATCACAAAAGCATTGTCGAGCGTTCTTCCACGCATGAATGCCAATGGCGCAATTTGAATAATACCCGTTTCCAAGAAAAGCTGAAGTTTATCAGCTGGAATCATATCCAACAAAGCATCGTAAAGTGGTTGCAAATAAGGATCAAGCTTATCTTTTAAATCTCCTGGTAAGAACCCTAAATTTTCGCCCGCTTCAACTGCTGGTCGTGTTAAAATAATACGTTTTACCTCTTTGTTCCGAAGTGCGCGAACTGCTAATGCCACAGCGGTGTATGTTTTTCCTGTTCCAGCTGGACCAATGGCGAACACCATATCGTTATCATACGAGGCCTGAACAATTCTTCGTTGATTGGGTGTTCGCGCTTTAATAATTAATCCGCTGTTACCAAACACAATCACATCCGAACTACTTTGCTGATCAGGCGCCAGTTCAGGTAAATCATTTTCAGTGTCCATGAGTTTCTTAACAAGCTGCTCGCTCAAAGAACCATATCGTTGTTGTTGGGAAATAAGTATCGCGAACTTTTGTTCGAACATTAGAATGTCTACTTCTTCGCCTTGTACCTTCAATTCGAGCCCTCGGGCAACAATGCGTAATTTAGGATAATAACTTCGAATCTTATCGAGAGTTTCGTCATTTACTCCGTATATTTCCACAGGATTTATATCGGGCAAACTGATAATTTTTTCGTTCAAATGCTTAACGGTTAGGTGTTATTTTTAAAATAAAAGCACGGTTGCTTTTCACATACAAATAAATGAATTTTGGGGCATCCCTCCAACATAGAAACGATACGATGGCAATAATAACTTTAACAACCGATATGGGACTTAGCGACTACTATGTTGCTGCCGTAAAAGGTTCCATTTTATCTGAAATGTCTGAGGTTACTATTGTCGATGTGAGTCACGTTATTGCACCTTTCGATCGTTTTAAAGCCGCATTCGTATTGAAAAATGCCTATCATCATTTCCCAGATGGTACGGTTCATATTATTGGTGTTGAAACTTTCGAAGACGAAGCTACAATGCACGTTGCCGTTAAAATCAATAATCATTATTTTATTGGTGCAGACTCAGGAATTTTCTCGCTTATGTTTCCCAATCAACAAGCGGACGAAATTGTACAACTTACCATTCAGCAAGAAGCGCATCATCAATCGTTTCCTTTGTTCAATGTTTTCGTAAAAGGCGCTTGCCACATGGCTCGTGGTGGATCATTGGAAACAATTGGGCGTAAAATTCAAAACTTCCGACAGAGCTTGATGATTTCTCCCACGCTTGGCGAATTGCATTTGGGAGCAAGCATTGTGCATATCGATTCTTTTGGAAACATCATTACAAACATTCGCCAGGAATTATTCGAAGAGCAAAGACAAAACAGACGATTTGCAATAATATTCCGAAGAAACTCCAAAAACATTTCGCGTCTTTCCAAAGGATATAATGATGTGACCGATGGAGATGTTTGTGCCTTTTTCAATTCTTCGAACTTCCTAGAAATCGCCATAAACCGAGGATCTATTGCGCGCCTTTTTGGAGCCAAACTCAACGATATTATCCGAATAGAATTTTATGCTGATTAGAATTGTAGAAATGCATTTCAGAGAAGATGCGATAAATCAATTTATTGAAGTTTTCAATGATAGCTCCATGCATATCCGAGCTTTTCAGGGCTGCATGAATTTAGAACTTTTGCAAGATTTGGACGATTCAGCGCATATTTTTACATACAGTTTTTGGGAAAATGAAGAGGCGTTATTGGCATATCGAAATTCCGAATTATTTATAGCGACCTGGAGCAAAACCAAGATACTATTCGATAAAAAACCAAATGCCTGGTCATTGAATAGAACAACTCAACTGGGTTGATTTATAAATTCTGCAATAATTAATTTTTGAAGACTGATTTCTTACACAGGAAAGAAATTCCTAATTTCATAGAAAATTAATGTGTATTTCAAACATAGCTTTGTGAAGCTTATTAATTTAGATTTCACCCAATTAAACCAGACCAATATGAAAATTTCTTCTACATTTTTAATAATCGTTCTCCAGGCAGTGTTTGCCGGAATGATTCAAGCAGCCGAAAAAACATGGACTGGCGCAAATTCATCGAGTTGGAATTTATCTGCAAATTGGCAACCAGCAGGAATTCCAGCAAGTACCGACGATGTTGTTTTTAATGGCTCGGTAAGTAATTCAAATTGTGCATTACCTACTTCCGTTGTTATTAAAAGCATGCAGGTTTTAAGTTCTTATTCTGGAACAATTACCGGCAATAATTCATCGAGTGCTATTTATACAGTAACTAATAATTTGCAAATTTCAGGCGGTACATTTTCGGTGGGATTGTCGAAATTTAAAGTGGTTGGAAATGTTACTATTGATGGAGGAAACCTCTTAAAAAGCACTGGTGGAATATGCACCATGAATAACGTAACAATCAATAGTGGGGCATTTACCATTCAAGATGCAACAGTTGAAATTTTAGGGAATCTTATTTTATCAGGTGGGAGTTTCCAAACAGGATCTGGAAGTTTTACAGTTAAAACCTCGTATCAACAAAACGGAGGAACATTCAGCAAAATTGCCGGTATTGGATTGTTTAATCCAACAGGATCGGTTGTTATAACGGGAGGTGTTTTTACAAATACCAATGCAGCAATCACCTTTAAGTCCCTAAGTTTAACAAACGCAACATTCAATGGTGGAAACGCTTCAACGTATTTCAACGGGAATTTGGAAATGCTTAATGCGAACTTCTCGAAAATATCGGGTGCATTATACATGAATTCGAATGCCGCTTTTAACAGCAGCAATTCAACAATAAATTTGGGGAGCGCATCATTAAATGCCAATGCTATCTCAATTCAAGGAGGATCTTCAAATTTCGGTTCTGGTTCAGTCATCGCAAATGGAAATGGAATTTTTACCAATACAACGCTTGTTAAATCATCAGGTAATGCACTATTTGAGAGTTTATATTCTTTATCAGCCCAAAATGCTTCGCTTACATTCGGTTCAGGAACAGTTCAAACTGGCAACCTGAATCTTGATGCTACAATTCTAAATATGGGTTCCAACAATTTCACCGTAAATGGAGCTTTAACTATGTCGGGGTTATCGCAATTAAATAAGTCGACCGGTTTCGCTCAACTTGCTTATACTTCTTCGGTTCAAATAAACGACGGTATAGTTAATCTTTCTGGATGCTCACAAATCAACTCAGGTAATTGGAAACAATTAGGCGGTTCGTTTTCTTGCGGCGCTTCTCCCTTATTTGTGAATGGCAATTTAGAAATCGCAAACGAAGCTATCTTCAATGCACCATCGAGCACTATGCGACTGCAAGGAAATTTTAGTCAAAGCGGTGGAACATTTAACAATAATAATGGAACGGTTAGTTTAATAGGAACATCATCCAATACTTACAGTATTTTAGGAGAACCTACTTTTTACACACTCGAAATGCAAAACAATTCGGGAGTGAATGCAAAAACAATTGAGATTTACGGAACTGTCAATGTAAATCAAGAATTATCTTTTAAAAATGCTTCAGCATTAAATCGTCCTGTACGAATAAACATTGGTACAATTAATCTTTTAGGGAACATCAATATCAGCAGTTACCGTTCATCCGATACAAATCCGGGTTCGGGAATCATTCAATTTAGTGGAAGTAATTCACAAACTATTGCGGGAACTTCATTAAACAATGCAGAAGGCATTTTACCTAAATTATTCATCAATAAAACAGGAGGTTCGGTTTTATTGATTGGCAACGTAAATCTGGGAAATGGCTTTGCATATCAAAATTCAAGTATCACATTCGACCCTAACATGATTTTCAATATGCATGGAGGCTATTTTTCAGTTGGAGGACTTTCCATTCCACTTGTTCGTGTTTCGGGTAGCTCTTCATTAATCGGTGCGATGGTTGTTCTTAATAATCTTGAAATATTAAGCTCAGGAGCACTGAACAATGGAAATAGCAATTTAAATGTAAATGGCTCGATGTTAAATTCTGGTAAATACTTTAATTTATCCGGATCGTTAAGCGTTTCTGGAACATTAAGTAATAGCGGCGAATTCTCTGCAAATACAGGCACCGTAAACGCACTTTCTGGCATTGTTCAAGAGCAGGGTATTTTTTCATGCATTGCAGGACAAGTAAATTCAATCGGAACATTGAATATTAATGATGGAGTATTTAATTGCGCAAATGGAATTGTAACGATTAATGGATCCATCATTCAAAACGGCGGGCAACTTGATGGAAATACAAATGGAGGAACTTTAACTGTTTCGCAAAACTTCACACAAGGAGGTGGTATTTTTAATGGGCAGTCGGGGATTTTAAACATAGCTGGAATTTTGAACTTAGCTGGCACTTTTAATCGCGGAACAGGAACAATTCATTTTAATGGTGTTGGCCCGCAAACTATTCCCGCATTGTATTACAACAAATTGAGCATTACAGGTACAGGCCGACTAATTACGCTTGCACCAAGTGAAATTAAAATTGGAGCATCTACTGCGGGCTTTGCTCCTAATACAAGTAACATTTACACAACTTCCAACAACACCATTAATTATTGCGCAAGTGGCAATCAGGATGTTGCGGGATTTGCCTACAACAACCTTTCATTATCACGATCAGGAACAAAATCTCTCTCTGCAAATGCATCTGTTAAAAATACATTGCAAGTTCTGAATTCATCTGTATTTGATGCAGATGGAACAAGTAACAACCGCATTTTTATCATGCTAAGCAACCAATCACAAACAGCGCGCATCGATCAAATTCCTTCATCCGCTTCCATTGTTGGCAACATGACTGTGCAACGTTGGACTCGTGGTGGTGTTCGATCTAATCGTTTTATTGCTTCGCCTGTTGACACTATTGGAGGAATCAAATTCAAACAAGTTAAAGACAATATTTTACTGTTTGGGCCTGGCAATTCAGCAAATGGATGGGACAATCCAACAACCTATACTACCAATGTTTGGGTGTATAACGAAACGGCAAGTAATGGAACAGAATGGCGATCACCAGCAAGCACAAATGAAGTACTTCCTAAAGGTAGCGGTTTTCTATTGTATTATTTAGGAATCCGTGGCCAAAGTACCATTGTAATTCCCAGTGCCGGAACAATCGATTTTAAAGGAGTTCCCAACCAAGGAGATGTCGAATTACCTGTAACTTGCACGGGAGGTTGCCTTCCTGTTGACAATGGAAATGGCTGGAGCTTGGTAGCGAATCCGTATCAATCGCCTATCGATTGGAGTTCTGCAGAATGGACGAAGACGGGTATTTCAAGTACAATTTACATTTGGAATCCAAGCATCAACCAATACGCATCGTATAATAGTGCAAACCCTAGCGCCGCAACAAATGGAGGATCTCGTTACATTGGACCTGGGCAATCGTTTTTCATTAAATCGACCGCCAATAGTCCAGTTTTAACAGCGCATGAAACAATTAAAACTTCTACGTTTCCCGACTCCTTGTTTTTAAGAATGTCAGCTCCACAAGAGCAATTACGTTTGATGGTGAAAATGCAAGGAAGCGATATTCAAGACGAAGCCATCATCGAGTTTCATGACCAAGCAAGCGAAGCATTCAATCCTACATTCGATGCTTACAAACCTGAATTACCAGGAATGAATCTGAGCTTTTCACTTGTCAATGAAATAGGAGACGCACTTTCGGTTCATGCGTTTGCAAAGCCCGATTTAACGTATGAGGATAAAATTATCCCCGCTAAAATCAAAGCAGAATCTGGCATGTATGAAATTACTGCTGAGCAATTGGAGTCTTTTGGAAATGATGTTCAATTCTTTATTGAAGACCGTTTCAACAAAACAATCACGAAATTAGAAGAAGGCAAACGTTTTTCTTTTGAAGTGAATTCCAATCCCGAAACATCGCAATTAGGAAGATTAAATGTTATCATTCGTCAAAGTAAATCGAACATATCTATTTCAAGTGACAATTCCATTCGAGTTTTTCCAAATCCTAGCAATGGCGATAATGTTCAAGTAATGTTGCCTAAAGCGGAAAAAGGAACATTAGAAATATTCAATATGCTTGGTGCGAAAATGATTTCACAGAATGTCGGAAACATCCAAAATACTATTCAACTAGAAACTGTGAATCAACTTCCAGCTGGAGTTTATACTGTTATTTGGAATACATCCGATGGAAAGTTTAGCGACCGACTAACAATTAAATAAGTAAAACACCTTTTTTGAAACGTGCATTTGCAGATTCATCTGTGGATGCACGTTTTTTTGTCTGAAAAAGATTGATTTTATTTGGGAATTATGAAAATCTCCAGCTTATTAATGACTAAAAATCAATACTTTTTGAATTTTGTACTTGCATAAATGAATAAATTTAGAATCTTTGCAGGCAAATTAAACAGACATTAACATGGGACTTTTTTCAGAATTTAAAACATTTGCCATGCGCGGCAACGTAATGGATTTAGCCGTTGGGGTTGTTATTGGTGGTGCCTTTGGCTTAATTATCAATTCTTTAGTTGGCGATGTAATTATGCCTATTATTGGTATACTAACTGGCGGTATTGATTTTACAGGACTAAGTTATACAGTTGGAAGTGCAGCAATCGCATACGGGAAATTTATACAAGCCATCTTCTCATTCACAATTATCGCATTTGTATTGTTCTTGGTCATCAAGGGAATGAATGCAACAAAGAAACAAACCGAAGAAGCTCCTGCAGCTCCAAGTTCAGAAGAAATTCTACTTACCGAAATTCGTGATTTACTGAAAAATAGATAATAATGAAGATTAAATATACACTCATTGCGCTTCTTCTTGTACTTGCATACAAAGCTGATGGTCAAATTGCTATTGTGGAAGACACAACGGTAAATGGCTGGAAAAAAGGTGGATTTTTAGCAGTTAATTTTAATCAAGTTTCTTTAACCAATTGGGCTGCAGGTGGGCAAAGTGCGCTTTCTGCTACTGCACTTGGGAATGCTTTTGTTAAATACCGTAAAAACGATGTGTATTTTGAATCGGTTCTAGATGCTGGTTTTGGTTTCATTACCACAAAGACTGAATCGCTCAGAAAAAATGAGGATAAAATTGAGTTCAATGCCAAATTTGGGAAGAAAGCAAAAGGTAAATTTTATTATGCTTCAATGCTCAATTTCAGAACGCAAATGGCTCCTGGCTATAATTTCCCAGATGAATCAACAGTAATCTCTCGTTTCCTAGCTCCCGGCTTTTTGTCGCTCGCCTTAGGTATGGATTACAAGCCAAACGATTGGTTTTCTATGTTCATCTCACCTGCAACAGGTCGATCTACTTTTGTAATGGATCAACGTTTAGCTGACCTCGGACAATTTGGGGTTACAGCTGCAACATATGATTTGGGGGTTAAAACCTCAGATGGTAAAAGATATCGTTTTGAATTTGGTGCTTATTTGAGGGCGCGTCTTCAAAAAGATCTAGTTAAAAACATCTCCATTATATCAAACCTACAATTGTTCAACAACTACTCTGACCCCATCAAACCTCAACGTGCAAATATTGATGTAAACTGGGAGAACCTCATCCTCATTAAAGCCAACAAGTGGTTAACAACAAGTATTTTCACAAATCTCATCTACGATCATGATGTGCAGATACCTGTAGAAATGGAAGTAGATGGAGTGAAAGTGATTGGTACTGGACCGCGCATGCAGTTTAAAGAGGTTTTGGGAATTGGGCTTTCCGTCAAATTCTAAAACGCTTTTCAGTTCAAAGTGAATAAATATTCATAAGTCGAACAAGCCAAAGATTTAATAAGTTTTAAATTGCTGCCTTAAATTTACATCCCAATTTGGCAACAAGAATATGAGTGATATTATTAAACATGAGTGCGGAATTGTACTCATTCGGCTTCTTAAACCACTCGATTATTATCGCCAAAAGTACGGCTCGGCTCGGTATGCATTAAACAAACTCCATTTATTGATGGAGAAACAGCATAACCGTGGACAAGACGGCGCTGGAATTGCCTGTATCAAATTCGATATTGAACCCGGCGAACGATATATTGGCCGATTTCGATCCAATGCAACGCATGCACTTCGTGAGATTGTTGAAAAAGTGAATGGCTATTTTGAAGAAATTCAGATTAAGAATCCCGACAAAATAAACGATTCAGATTACCTCAAAGAAAACGTTCCATTTATTGGAGAACTCCTAATGGGGCATCTTCGATATGGTACATTTGGCAAGAACAGCATCGAAAGTTGTCACCCCTTTTTAAGACAAAACAATTGGAAAAGCAAAAACCTCGTTGTTGCTGGCAATTTCAATTTAACCAATGTTGACGAACAATTTCAGCAGTTATTGGAGCTTGGGCAACATCCAAAAGAGATGGCTGACACCGTAACAATTCTTGAAAAAATTGGACATTTTACCGATGTGCAAAACGAGCGTTTATTTCGCGAATTCAAGAAACAAGGCTATTCGAATCAGGAAATTTCAGATTTAATTGCACGCGACCTTGATGTGAGTGAAATATTGAAACAGGCCTCAAAGCGTTTCGATGGTGGTTATGTAATTACAGGAATGCTCGGGCACGGAGATGCCTTTGTTATGCGCGACCCCAATGGAATCAGGCCTTGTTTTTATATGCAAAACGATGAAATTGTTGTAGTGACATCTGAACGCCCGGTAATTCAAACGGCATTCAATGTTTCGATCGATCAAGTTCATGAAATTAAACCAGGTCATGCGCTTGTCATTAAACGAAACGGTGAAGTGAGCATGCCCGAAATTCGAACGCCTGAAGCACGAACATCTTGTTCATTCGAACGCATTTATTTTTCACGAGGTAGCGACGCCGATATTTACAAAGAACGCAAAGCACTTGGACATCAAGTTAGTCGTAAAATATTAGAATCCATTGCATTCGATATAAACAATACCGTCTTTACCTTTATTCCCAACACCGCCGAAACTGCTTTTTTAGGCATGGTTGAAGGAGTGAATGAATGGCTCAATACCGAAAAAGAAAAACAGATTCTTGAGCTCAATGGGGAAATTTCTTCCGAAAATCTGGCAGCTATTCTAAGCATGAAGGTGAGAACTGAAAAACTGGCCATCAAAGACGCGAAACTTCGAACCTTTATTGCCGACGATTTGCATCGTGATGAAATGGTGGCGCATATTTACGATGTCACCTATGGCGTTGTGCGTGAAAACCTAGACACGCTCGTCATTATGGACGATTCTATTGTTCGGGGCACAACACTTAAGCAAAGTATTTTACGGATTTTAGATCGACTGAATCCAAAGAAAATTTTCGTAGTTTCTTCGGCACCTCAAATTCGTTATCCCGATTGCTATGGAATTGACATGGCTAAACTAGGCGATTTCATTGCTTTCCAAGCGGCAATTGCCCTGCATAAAGAGCGTCAAACACTTCATGTCTTGGATGAGGTTTATGAGGCGTGTCTTATTCAAGATGCTCTTCCCAAAGAAGAAATGAAAAACGAGGTTCGTCGAATTTATGATCCCTTTTCTGAATTTGAAATTGCTCAAAAAATTGCGGAGCTCGTTACGCCAAACAATATGAATGCTGAAGTGGAGGTCATATACCAAAACTTGAACGATCTGCATACAGCTTGCCCAAATCACACCGGCGATTGGTACTTCAGCGGAAATTATCCGACGCCCGGAGGAAATAAAGTGGTAAACAAGGCATTCATGAATTATTACACGAATGTAAACGAACGTGCGTACTGATTACAACTGAATCTTCTTTCGCCAATCAGGTAAATTTGTTCGGTCAACGGCCTTAAACCGGTATCCAACAAACATTCTAAACCAGCTGTAATTATCGTCAACCCAAACGCCTAAATCACGTTTTCCAGCAAAAGAAATGCTGTAACTCGAAATGCCGCTGTACCAATTATCGCCATTATATCCCAAAATAAATCGAAACTCGGAAACGGCAGTGGCTTTGTTTTGTAGATTTCGAATCTGCTTGTCCTCAGAAAGATAATAGCTGTTTTGAATTGAAATTCCAGGGACAAAATACAAGGTCAGAAACCACGAATGCTTGTAAACAAATGTATGTACATAACCCACATTGAAACTAAAATTGCTGGCGCTTTGAGAAATTAGTCGGTATTCAGGTTTAAATTGTGATTCCAACTCATTCGGAATTAATGTTTTTCCGGTATCACTCAACATTCGATGCATACGCAATGAAACTCCAGCTATAACACTTCCAGCGCTTCGTTCCTGACGATCGAGTTGATACAAGGACGCTCGGTATGAGAATTTATCGGGATTGAAACAATAAAAAACATTACTAAAAAAGGTTGTCGTTGTTAAGTCGGGACGATATGGATAGAAATCGGATTGTGGATTGAATGATGGATTGGCGACTTGAGGATTTGATAAATAATATCCATTAAAAATTTGGATAAAATTGGAATTCCAAAATCGTCTTCCATTGAATGAAGCTCGAAAAGAGAACTGTTTCGTCTCCCCTTTTCGGTCACCATCGCTCGATTGAAACTTAATCAAACCAAGCGACAAACTAAGCCAACGGTAATCTATACATGCTATAAAATTGCTTCGGGAATTGGGTCGGTAAGTCAGTTGGATATTCTCCGCATCAGGATTTCGAATAACCACATCCTGTTTTCTTGAAGCCAATTCGAACGTAAGGTGTGGCCGATCATTGAATGAGGAAATGTAATCGGGATCTTTTTGTGCAAATGAGTTTAGAGAGCAAAAATGCAGCAGACAAAAAATGAAAACTCCCTTGAGGCAACTGGAAAAAGCCGGAAGCATCAAGGGAATTATAAATCTCATTTTAAATTATCGAGCAACTGCAACGCGCGAAACCGAACGGCCAGTATCTGTAGAAATAACAACCTGATACATGCCATTTGAAATATTCGAAAGCTCAACTTGAAGCAATGCATCTGGCTGAACATTTTCGAATGAACGCTGAGATACCAACTTGCCACTTAAATCAAACATACTGCAAACGACATGCTCTTGCATGGAATGAAATCCTGTTTGAATAGATAATACATCCTTTGCGGGATTTGGATAAATGTTGATATACATATCTCCACTTGCATCGAAAATACCAACAGTTGAAGTATAATTAAAGCCAGCAGATGTTTTGGTACAATTACCACTTGTATTTGAAACGGCAACAACATAAACACCCGTTTGTGTTGGAGTGAAAGTAGATGAATTAGCGCCTGAAATAGCAGTACCATTCAAGAACCACTGAAATGTACCAACTGTTACACCCGAAGAAATTACTCCATTGTTTAAGGAAAGTACCGGTTGAATTGGCGCCTGACTTACAGTAACGAAAGTGTTTTGAGTTTGTGTGGCATTTTGACCTGTACAAACTCCTGTAACAACTAAATTAACTCCATACGATCCTGAAGAATTATACGTAATCGTTGGATTTTGTGATGTTGACGATGCAGGTGTTCCTCCAGTGAAAGTCCAGTTATACGCCGAACCACTTGCTTGAGCCGAATACGAAACTGTTTGACCAGCACAAATTGTTGTTGAAGTTGTAGCACTAAAAGAAGCAATCGGAGCAATAGCTGTCAGAATTGGAAATATAGCTTGATTCACCGTTATTCCCCAACTTGCTGGCGTTTCTAAAAATTGATGCCATGTTAAATCTCCAAATTGCTCCCAAGCTGTGTTGGTTGTAACATCGCCATCTGAGTTACTTTTCAGAGCCAAAGTATATCCTGCAGCAGGGTCAAATTCAATTCCTAAAAAGAAGTTACCTGAAACTGTAACAGGAGATGCAAATGTTACATACGTATCTGTTCCAGCATTTACATTGGCGATGATGGTACTTAAAGGAATGGTTGTAGTTGCTAAAACAGTTGTGGGTCCTGCTGCTGTGTATGCATATGCTTTTACCGTGATGGTTGAACCTGTTGGAGCTGTTCCTTGCGTTGCAATACCAAACGAAAAACCTGCACCAGTTAATGAAGTTATAGGAGCTGTAGCCGTGAATTGGTCTACTTTAGCAACATCTCCATAGGAATTAACACCTCCAACGTAACCTGTTTGACCTGTTCCTGATGCTAATACACCAACGGTTCCTGGAAGTGGATAATTCAATGTATCAGTACATGCAACAGTTGGAGGAGGTGCTATGAAACACGCATTGGAAGTTAACAAACTCACGCGAGAACCTCCGGTTGCGAACAATGCTTGTGAACGTGTTTTTTGTCCGTTAGAAAACATTTTTAAGCAATTATCATCTCCATAATCCATATAGTTCATGAACATTTCTCCAGGTGAAGTTGGGGCACAACTCGTAAGAAAAGGGAATGATTCACAACCATAATTAGCATCTGCTTGATTAGGAGTATCTGCTACTTGGTCAGAACCTGAACATGCTCCTCCGTCATCTCCCCAAATATGATAGAGATTTAACCAATGGCCAATTTCATGTGTAGCAGTACGTCCTAAATCGTAAGGAGATGATGCACCAATATTACCAACAGAGTTGTAAAGAAGAACAACCCCATCGGTTGCAGCAGCGCCACCTGGGAATTGAGCATACCCTAAAATACCTCCAGTCATGTTACAGACCCAAAGATTAAGATACTTTGACCTATCCCAAGCATCATGTCCACCAGTTGACGCACGCTTTACATTGTCATTTGTTGAGAAACTTGTTGTTGTTGTCGATGTACGTGTAATACCTGTGGTTGGATTTCCACTTGGATCAACTGATGCTAAACAAAATTGAACTTCCATATCGGCACCTAAACCTTGAAAAGCAGAAGGTACCGAAGAGAAGTCGGCATTTAATTTTCTAAAATCTTCATTTAAAATATCAATCTGAGATTGCAATTTGGCATCGGAAATATTTTGTGCCGTCGTTTTATAAACCACATGGAATACAACAGGAATAGTTACCAAAATGCGTTGTCCAGCTTGAGGTGATTCAGCAAAGGCACGCGCATGTTCATCAATTTGAGTTCGTTTTGCTGAATATTCAGGATCGTTAGTTCTTAATCGTGCATCAACATCCATAGTTGCACAAGTACGATGTTGCTGTTGAGCAAATGATGATGTGATGATCATCATTCCTAAAAATAAAGAGTAGATTTTTTTCATAATTGATTAAAAAATTCGGAATGCAATTTATTACAAAACATCGATTTATCATCAATTGTTTCTTAGGATATTCTTACTGGGATTGTTTATAATTCATCAAATTTCTTTTTCCCAACGTGCAACCACATAGGTAGCCAAACAATTTCCAATCACGTTAACGGAAGTTCTTCCCATATCCATAACTGCATCAATGGCTAGAATAGCAAAGGCTTTCTGCGGATCTAGTCCTAATGATGCAACGGTACTCACCAAAATTAAAAATGAAGCGCCTCGCACTCCGGCAACTCCTTTGCTTGTTAGCATTAAAATGAGACACATTTGAATTTGTTCGCCGATGGTTAAATCAACACCACATACCTGCGCAATAAAAACAGATGCTAGCGAGAGATATAAGGTGGTTCCATCCAAATTAAAACTGTATCCAGTTGGAAGAACAAACGCGACAATCTTACGAGGAATGCCCATTTTCTCCAAATTTTCCATTGCTTTTGGCAATGCTGCTTCGGAACTAGCTGTTGCAAATGCGATGGAAACGGGTTCGGATATAGCTTCAATAAAGCGTTTAAATGGCAAGCGAACTATGAGCGCAATGGGAACTAAAATAACAAGCACAAAGGTGAATAAAGCACCATATAAAGTACCAACAAGCATTAGTAGGTTTTGCAAAACTCCCAATCCCATGGTTGCAACCGAGTAAGCAACAGCTCCACCCACAGCCAATGGCGCCATGTACATAACGATATTGGTAAACTTAAACATCACTTCCGAAAGACTTTCTGCAAAAGCCAACATCGGACGCTTCTTTTCTTCATTTTGAATCATTGCTAATCCAATTCCAAATAGAATGCTGAAAATGACTATTTGCAAAATCTGATTCTCGAAAATTGCCTTCGCTATGTTCTCTGGAAAAATATCCAAGATAACATCGTGATTTTGCTTTTGACTCAGTAAAGAATTTGCTTTCGTGACTTGCGCTTCTTGTGCTTGAAAAACTGCACCTTTTCCTGCTTGCGTGAAATTTATTGCCGCCAAGCCTATAATCAATGCAAAAGTCGTTACTACCTCAAAATACAGAATGGCCTTTAATCCCATCCGCCCAACTTGTTTTAAACTTGAATGACCAGCAATTCCAACTACCAATGTAGAGAAAATCAAAGGAGCTATGATGGTTTTAATTAGACGAAGAAAAATATCGCTTAACACTTTCAAAGGTTTTGCAATCTCGGGGAAATCATATCCCAATTCAACTCCAAAGAGCATACTTACCAAAATCCAAGCAGTGAGCGATTTGCGGTAAAGACAATAAGCAATGGCAGTAGCAATTGCAATCCAACGAAAAATCGATAAAATTTCTGGCGAGAATGGATGTCCGATGACACCATTTAGAAACGTTAATCCAATGCCAATAAAACTAAAAACTGCAAATAGTATGAACGAAATTCTTTGATTCATAAACCTTTCAGGCGATGTTAAGTGACAAATCTAAACAATTATAATTTGCAGCTTCAATACTCTTTGCTTTTCATAGTTTTGCAGTTCAGAAATTGAATATTCAAATGAGCTTTTTTGACCCCGCTTCTTGGGAAGCATTTTTTACGTTAAATGGTTTAATTACCTTGTTATCGCTTACTGTTCTTGAAATAGTTCTTGGAATCGATAATATCATATTCATTGCTATTGTTGCAGGAAAGCTTCCCAAAAGCAGTCAGCAGCGTGCCCGTTTAATAGGGTTAAGTCTAGCCTTAATTTTCAGAATACTTCTTCTTTCCATTATTTCCTGGATTGCTAGTCTGAAGGAACCTCTTGTTCATGTTGGTAATTTTGGAGCAAGTGGTCGCGATTTGATTCTCTTGGCGGGTGGTATTTTCTTGGTCTTTAAAACGATTATGGAAATTCGTGAAAAACTAATTCAAGATGAGCATGAAGATACAGGTTCGGTTACGGCAGTTGGTTTTGCTAAAGCCATTGCGCAAATTGTATTGCTTGATATTGTGTTCTCTTTCGATTCTATTTTAACAGCTGTAGCTATTTCATCAAACTTGGTTATCATGATTCTTGCTGTAATGATTGCCATTGTTATCATGATTGCTTTTTCGGGAATGGTTAGCGATTTCATCAATAAATACCAAACCATTAAAATGTTGGCGATGGTATTTTTAGTTGCAATTGGTATTGTATTGATTTTAGAATCGCTTCACATTGAAGAAAATTACCACATTGATTTAAAGCCGTATGTTTATGTTGCGATGGCATTTTCGCTCACAGTTGAAACATTAAACTTGCTTAGAACTCGAAATGCACAAATCCGAACTCGCAAACTGCACCACAAAGAATAATTTGGCAATGTAATTGCAAAGCCAAAAAAAACGAAGAACTATGAAACGCATCTTATTTATTGTAAGCATTTTTGTATTCGGAAATTGCTTACACGCTCAGAACATTCTTAACCAGGTCCAGAATCAAGTAAACAATGCCATTGGACAAGGAAACGGGGGAGCTCCCAAAAACGACGAAATCATTCGTGGCTTAAAAGAAGCACTTAGCATTGGAACAAAAAACTCTGCTGCAAGTGCATCAAAATCAGATGGTTTCTTTAAAAATCCACTCATTAAAATTCCATTTCCACCCGAAGCAAAAATTGTAGAGACCAAAGCGCGGCAATTTGGAATGGGTTCGGAGGTAGATAAATTCGTGAAGAATTTGAACCGTGCTGCAGAAGAAGCTTCCAAAGAAGCAGCACCAATTTTCATTAATGCAGTTAAAACAATGTCCATTACAGATGGACTTTCCATATTAAATGGTGGTGATAATGCAGCAACAAACTTTTTAAAAACCAAAACATCTGCAGAGCTAACAACAAAATTTTCGCCTATCGTTAAAAACGCGATTAATAAAGTTCAACTCACCAAATATTGGAAACCGATTATCAATAAATACAACATGATTCCGGGTGTTTCAAAGAAGAACCCCGATTTGGATAAGTACGTTACCGAAAAAGCCCTCGAAGGTTTATTTAAATTGCTTGCTCAAGAAGAAGCTAAAATACGGAAAGACCCAATGGCCCAAGTAACCGATTTATTAAAACGTGTTTTCGGTAAAAGGTAAAAACCAAAATAAAATATCAAACAAAACCCTGCTTCGGCGGGGTTTTTTATTGGCCATTCCCTATCTGAATAGGATCACCTAAAAACCGAGGTTTGGTTCCTAAAACATAAACATCCAAAACAGCTTTAAAGCGCGCAAAATATTCCCGAATAACTGTCGAGACAGATCTGTTTTCTGCAACCGCTTGGGCTTCAAATCCAATAACATTTAAACCAAAATGTTGAGCAATAAACAAAGCCCGCTCTAGGTGAAACTCTTGCGAGATGATTGTAAAACTACTTTGACCAAATACTTTATTGCATCTTATTACTGAATCGAAGGTTCGTAATCCAGCATAATCGAGGATAATCATTGAGTCGGGAACTCCTCTTGCTAAAAGCGCTCTGCGCATATCGCGTGGTTCATTGTAATATAGTGTTCTATTATCTCCACTTACCAATAAATACTTGACTTTACGATTGAAATATAACTTGACCGCAGCATCAATGCGATACCGAAAAAATTGATTAGGATTTCCTGAGCGATTGTATTTACTGGTTCCTAACAAAAGTCCCACCCGGGTTCGAGGAATTTCTTCAACGCTTGAAAAAATATACGCGTCGCATGCTTGATCAATCCAGTTATTACAATACCAAATACAAACAACCAATCCCAAAACGAGCGGAATACTCACTTTCACAATACGGCGTATCCAAACTCGAAGCATTTTTCAAATATCGAAAATAATTTGGAAATTCTTCTTCTTTGGAACCTATCCAACAGCAAAACCGAATTGTTATCTTTGTCGCAAATTTGGCCTGTATGAGCAATCCGCAAAACACACCAGAATCATCTAGCGAACTGAGCTTCGAAGAGTTCCTCGCATCTGTGGTTCAAGACTATAGAATTGCCTGCATAAGCAGAGAAACGAGTTTACTTGGTCGAAAAGAAGTACTTACTGGGAAAGCCAAGTTTGGCATTTTCGGCGACGGAAAAGAAATTCCGCAGATTGCCATGGCTAAAGCGTTTAAAAACGGAGATTTCCGCTCAGGATATTACCGTGATCAAACGTTTATGCTAGCTGCAGGTCTCATGACCGTGGAGAATTTTTTCGCACAATTGTACGCACATGCTGATGAAGATGCTGAACCGATGTCATCGGGACGCTCCATGAACGGGCATTACGCAACGACCACCGTAAACCGCGATGGAAGCTGGAAAGAATTAACAAGTTTAAAAAATTCTTCTGCCGATATTTCACCAACGGCAGGACAAATGCCGCGTTTACTTGGATTGGCATTGGCATCCAAAATTTATCGCAATACACCCGAATTAAAAGATGCTACCGGACTTTCCATCAACGGAAATGAAGTGGCATTTGGAACCATTGGGGATGCAAGTACATCCGAAGGAATTTTCTTCGAAACCATTAATGCTGCTGGTGTTTTGCAAGTTCCTATGGCGATTTCTGTTTGGGACGATGGCTATGGAATTTCTGTAGCACGTAAATTTCAAACTACCAAATCAAGCATTTCAAAAGCATTGGCCGGATTTGAAGCGAATGAAGATGGCAATGGTTTCCGCATATACAAAGGCAAAGGCTGGGATTATGCTGGATTATGCGAACTCTACGAAAAAGGAATTCGCCTCATGCGAGAAGAACATGTTCCTGCCCTATTCCATATTGAAGAAGTTACTCAACCACAAGGGCACTCCACTTCAGGTTCTCACGAACGGTATAAAAATGCAGAACGCCTTCAATGGGAAAGTGATTTCGACTGCATCAAAAAAATGCGCGAATGGATGATCGATACCGCTTTATCGACTGCAGAAGAATTAGATATCATAGAAAAAGAAGCGAAAACTTTTGTTCGCGATGCGCGTCGTTCGGCTTGGGATGCGTTTCAAGCTCCATTGCTAAAAAGCAAAAACGAAGTGCTTTCTTTATTGGATGCTCTTATTGCAGATAATGCATCTTCTGAACTGACTTCATTGCGCGATCAATTGCTTGCGAACAAGGAACCTTTGCGTCGCGATTTGTTGGAAACGGTTCGTAAATCAATCCGACTTGCTCGAAGTAATAAAAGTGCTTCACGTACAACCTTGAAAAATTGGTTGGAGCAAGAACAGAAAGACAATCACGAGCGCTACAGCTCTTGGCTTTATACCGAAAATACGGGTTCTGCATTGAATGTTGAGTCTGTTTCTCCAGTTTATTCTGATGAAGAAAAACTCGTTGATGGACGCGAAATCCTACGCGATAACTTTGATGCCATCCTTGCTAAGAATCCGTATTTCCTTACGTTTGGAGAAGACAGCGGTGGAATTGGCGGAGTGAATCAAACTTTGGAAGGATTACAAAAGAAATACGGTGAACTCCGTGTAAGTGATACTGGAATTCGCGAAGCAACCATTTTGGGTCAAGGCATCGGAATGGCCATGCGCGGATTACGTCCCGTGGCTGAAATTCAGTACCTCGATTATTTGTTGTACGCCATTCAAATTATGAGTGACGATTTAGCAACGCTTCGTTATCGCACTAAAGGCAAGCAAAAAGCACCATTGATTGTGGCTACTCGAGGACATCGTTTGGAAGGCATTTGGCATTCTGGTTCTCCGATGGGAATGATTATCAATGCCATTCGTGGAATGTATGTATGTGTTCCGCGCAACATGACACAAGCTGCGGGTTTCTATAATACCTTATTAGCAGCCGACGATCCTGCCTTGATAATTGAACCTTTGAACGGTTATCGTACCAAAGAACGTCAACCCGAAAATATGGGCGAATTCCGCGTTGCTCTCGGAACTCCTGAAACATTGCGCGAAGGAACTGATATTACTCTGGTAACTTACGGATCTTGCTGCCGCATTGCTTCAGAAGCTTGCAAGGAGTTGGAAACATTGGGCGTTTCTGTTGAACTCATCGATGTTCAAACTTTATTGCCTTTCGATTTAAAACACAGCATTGCAGAATCGTTGAAAAAGACCGGAAAACTCTTGATTCTGGATGAAGATGTTCAAGGTGGAGCAAGCGGTTTTATCCTGCAACAAATTCTCGAAGTGCAGAAAGGCTTTCGTTTCTTGGATGCTGAACCTGTGACATTAACCTCAAAAGATCATCGACCTGCTTATGGTTCTGATGGAGATTATTTCTCCAAACCAGCCATTGACGATGTCGTTGAGAAAGCATACTCCATGTTGCACGAATACGCACCCGCTCGTTTCCCTGAAATCTGATGGAAAGAACCACCGAAGCCGATTCGCGCTACGACCAGCTCGAACACATGAGTACAGCCGATTTGCTCGGCAATATCAATCGTGAGGACCAAACTGTTGCTCAATCGGTGCAAGAACAATTGCCTCGCATTGAAGCCTTGGTGGATGCTGTTGTTGAACAGATGAAAAAAGGTGGAAGACTCTTTTACATTGGCGCAGGAACCAGCGGACGATTGGGCGTTGTAGATGCATCAGAATGTCCGCCTACGTTTGGAATTGAGTTCGATCGGGTAATTGGAATTATTGCTGGTGGCGACACCGCGATTCGCAAAGCCGTTGAATTTGCGGAAGACGATTTAGATCAAGCTTGGCAAGATTTATTGGATTGGAAAATTACCGATAAAGACGTGGTCGTTGGAATTGCCGCTTCTGGAACGACACCGTATGTGATTGGTGGTGTGACAGATGCGCGCAAAGCTGGATGCATCACAGGCTGCATTACCTGCAATGCGGGAAGTCCATTGGCGGGAATTGTCGACCATCCAATTGAAGTGATTACCGGACCGGAATTCGTAACTGGAAGTACACGCATGAAAGCTGGTACAGCACAAAAGCTCGTGCTGAATATGTTGAGCACTGCCGTAATGATTCGCTTAGGTCGCGTGAAAGGCAATAAGATGGTGGATATGCAACTCACCAACAACAAACTAGTGGACAGAGGAACGCGCATGATTATGAAAGCCATTGGCAAATCGGAAGAGGATGCGCGTAACCTTTTATTAACGCATGGCAGCGTGCGTAAAGCCATTGATTTTGTAATGAATTCCTGATTATATATTAAATGCAAGACCTCGAACCTCATTACAAATGGCGCGATTTCTACATTTCGGCCGACGATCCTGCATCGCCCTTTTATGGCCGCGAATACAGCGAATTCGAATACAGCAGCACCATTTACAATTTTTACATTCATCCACAATGGGATGAGTTTGGTTCTGAAACGCTCTATTTAAAAGTCCTCTTTGCCGATTACGACCGCGGATTTGCCGTTATTGAATTGATAGGCGAATGGAACGATGCTATTGGAAATGATGTGATGTTTCTAAAACGCGACATCATTGATTTAATGATTGCTGAAGGAATCACAAATTACATTCTCATTGGAGAAAATGTGTTGAATTTCCACGCAGAAAGTGAAGATTATTACGAAGAGTGGTTCGACGATATTGAAGATGGCTGGATTGTCGGACTCAATTTCCGGGACCATGTTATCCGAGAATTCAACGATTTTGGAATCGATCAATACATTCTATTCAGCGGCCGCTTCGACGAAATTAACTGGCGTAAATACCAGCCCGTAGCCTTGTTCGAACTCATTCAGAGTTTCATGCAAAAGAGGTTGAATCCTTGAGTTTGATTTCGGACTAATTCTCCGAATTAATGATTTCACTGGTATTATTGTATATTCTAAAACAAATCTCATTTTAATCAATTGAGTATTGATAATTCTAGGAATTATATGCATAAATAAATGTATTTTGCGTTGAATTAAATTTTCAGTATAATTTCCCAATCATTTACTATGAAAAATAAATACTTTCAAACGCTTTTGGTCACTAGTTACTTGTATTTGAGCGCAATTTTGCTTCAAGCACAAACAACAGTAATTGGCGGAGCTACCAACAACGGAAACTTTGAAGCAGGAACAATAGCTCCTTGGGTTACCGTAAATCAATCTTCTACCATTGGGTGGTTTGTTGGTGGGGTAAGTGTTCCAGCTAACGGAACAAATGCAGCCTACCACAGTATTGATGGTGGGGTAACGTACAATTACAATCCCGCTGCAGCATCTGCATCACACATTTACCAGGATGTAACAATGCCGGTTTTAGGAAGTTCAGACATAATATCATTAACCTTTGCATTAAAAGGTGTTGGTGAAACAGGATGGGATCGTTTATTGGTTTACACAGCTCCTACTTCGGTTACACCCTTACCGGCAAATCCTGTCGCTAACGCTTCAGCAATTACGGGCGCCACATTGGTTTACACTCAACCTGCAGCAGGTTCGGGTACAGCTTATTCCACTGTTACTATAGGTCTGCCTACTTCTTTATCGGGTACTACGTTCCGACTTATTTTTACATGGCAAAATGATGGCAGCGGCGGCACCAGTCCGGGTTCAAGTATTGATGATGTTGTTCTTACGTATGGTCCTTCTATGAATTTTGTTTCTACGGCAAAAGGTGGTTTATGGTCCGACGGTGCTACTTGGGTTGGCGGAATTGCCCCTCCTATTGGAAACGATGCAACGATAGTAGCTGGTTCGACCGTAACCGTTAATCAAATTGTAAACGTCCGTAACCTGAACGTTTCTGGAAATTTAAATTTGAATAATGGTGCAAACACTACAAATACTATTAATGCGACAGGCGATTTTACTATCAATGCTACAGGAAATTTTTACGGGTTTACATCCCTCGCTGCTACTGCAGCTAGTGTAGTTAATGTTGGTGGAGATTTTGTAAATAATGGTTACGCCGATTTGTCTTATTGTCAACTTACCTTTAACGGAAGTACCATTTCCGGTGGTAGTTTGGCCCAAACATTACGTGGAACCGGAATTTTTCAAGGCGATGGCACCAAGGGTATTCTTCGTTTATTGGCTTTTACAACTACTGGAAATTCCGTCATCAACACGACAAATAATTTGTGTACAGCCAATTTCATTCATACTGCCGGTACCTTAAATACCAATGGCAAATTGGAAATTACCAATACACGCGGAGCAATTGGTACAGCATACAATACGCAGGTATCAACTGTAGCTGTAACAAACATGGGTACAGGATATGTTGCTGCTCCGGTTGCTGCTGCAACGGGTGTTGTTAAATGGCCTTTGGGAACTGCAACAGCAATGGTTGCGAACGCACGCTATACCACCGATACAGACGTATATTTAGTTACTGTTGCGGGAACTTCGCTTACAACAAAACCAACGCATACAGCCGGAACCGCTGCAAACGGAACGGCAACTTTGCTTTGGATTGGAACTGCCGGCACCATTGGAAATTCCTTTTTGGGAACCGCTACACACGTAGCCAATACCCAATACTGGTTTGGTAATAATTTGTACACCTGCGTTTTGGGTGGGGTAGGAAGTGTTGCGGCACCTCCAATTCATACCACCAATGTTGTTACAGCCAGTGGTGTTGCAACCTTTCGTTATGTTGGAACGCCTTGCCGCTTAACAGCGAATTGGGATAATGTTACTGGAACCTTACGTTCGTTTACTGTAACACAGCCGGGAGTGGGTTATCTTTCAGGAACAGCTCCATTAATTACTATAGCTCCATACAACAGTTTAGGAACTGGAGCTGTCGCTCTATCGGTAGTACGTTACTCTCCTGCTGCTTTTGCAGCTTCTTCTTTTCAGAAATCAGGGCAGGCAACCATTACTGGAGGTCTAAGTATTAACAGTTCACAAGGAGTAGCCAATACCGACAATGCCTCTGGAGTTGGTCTTCTTTATTCAACTAACGGAGGAGTTAACTACACCGTTGCACCACAGGTTGGTATTAATGGGCCTTCGGGAATTAACCTAGTTACTAATCCAGGTTCGGGCTATACTGCTCAACCTACCATAACCGTAACTGGTGGAACCTTGATATCGGGAGTTGCTTTAACAACAACCTCTTTTATCATCACGGTTTTGGATGGCAAAGTAACCTCGGTTTATTTAAGTACTCCAGGAACATCTTGTTATTCGGTGCCTCCAACACTTACAATGAGTACAGGTACTGCAACGCTAGCTTTCCCTGCTGGATGTTGGGCTACAGCTACGGCCAATTTGAATACAACCACTGGGCAGGTATCTAGCTTTACCGTTACCAATGCAGGATATGGGTATGTAACTACTGCAACAGCGGGTGTCGGAACTACTTCCGGAACTGCTCAAGGTGGTACATTTTCTTCAGTCGCTACTGCTCCATTATGTTTAGTTGGTGCCTACGGGTTAACACTTAATTATTTTGCCCCAGCAACAGCAGCCGTTGTAAATGTACAAGGTGCTGAATTTCCAGCAAATGGTAAATTACAATCGCTTACTTTAGCGGGTAACGGTGCCGGTTTGAACTTGAGTTCGAACATTTCATTGTACGGCGCAACGCCATTTTCGAATGCGGGAAGTGGAAATGCAAGTGTAATTAACTTAGGTGGTTTTAATCTAAAAACGACTTGGAATGGTTATGCAGGTGCAGCTGGTACGAATGGTTTAACACCTAATTATATAAAAAATGGTTCCATGACACTTACCGGTCGCGGTGGGCCAGGAACGTATAATTTTCCATTTAGCGGAACCTTTACTTGGTATGCTGGAACGCAAGGTGCATTATATACCACGGGTAATACAGCACAACGTTTTACGGTCACTGAATTGGGAGCTCCAACAGATATTACAGGAGGTTCGGGAAGTAGTTTGGGTAACAGAACCTACCGTGTTCAAACACAACAATTTATAAACGGAGTTCTTGCACCAAATACCAATACAGGTTCAACGGTTCCTTATGTAACCATGAACTTCGATTTCTTTGATGGTCTTACATGCAATCAAAATTTATTGTATGTGAGTCAGGCAGCTGCTC